>Ga0255753_1001396_pt1 | contig 29071 bp, 24 predicted proteins | sample 041ome_10_FD_179953 | JGI IMG/M metagenome (GOLD analysis project Ga0255753, IMG submission 179953) | Coastal salt marsh microbial communities from the Groves Creek Marsh, Skidaway Island, Georgia - 041412US metaG (version 2) | ecosystem: Environmental > Aquatic > Marine > Intertidal zone > Salt... | reverse complement strand
TCGGCCACTCCTCCATTGCAATAGTAAGTATTATCTAGCAATCTAACCAGATACAAGCAATCTAATTCCCTGATAAACTTACATGATATAATTACCTTTTAAAAATATCTACAACAGCGGGATAATCCTATCCTATCATATCCTATTCTAATACCCTTAAATCATTTAATAATATTTTCTAAATATGATTTTAATTCACGGTTTATATTATCTGCCGATGTTGCTCGCAAATTATTTTTAGCCTAATTTTTGTTGCATCCAAACCGTTAATTGCTCAATATGCGCTTATGGCAAGGATTACATTTAACATTTTATCTGTTTTACTTTTTCTGCTATCTATTTGGTATTTCATCACTGATCAGATACAACAAAGATCAAGTTCGACATTATTAGGAGAGGCGTGGTTTAATAATGCACCAACGTCACTTCAATTGGCAGAAGTTGTAATAGACAGGTATATCGACCCTTGCAGTCTTATTAGTTTTTTGGGGTGTCCGTCATTTCTTTGGCACCCAACAATTTCGTCAGTTTTGCAATTGCCTGCATCATTATTTTTCTTCACATTAGGGGTTATCGTTCTTGTATTATCGCAATGGATGCCCCGCAGACGGGTGAGACGTCAACCCTATAATCTAAGGCGCGACGGCCGTTAATTATCAGCTAGTTAATTATCACCCATTTTAAGAGCTTCAAAAAAGGCATTTTGAGGGATGTCAACTTTTCCAAATTGACGCATACGCTTCTTACCTTCTTTTTGTTTATCAAGTAATTTACGTTTTCGAGAAACATCGCCTCCATAGCATTTTGCAGTAACGTCTTTTCTAAGAGCTGCAATTGTTTCACGGGCTATAACCTTGCCGCCAATTGCCGCCTGCAATGCAACTTTATACATCTGGCGCGGGATAAGGTCTTTTAATCTTATGCAAATAGCCCTGCCCCTGTTTTCTGCTTGATCTCGGTGCACAACCATCGACAAAGCATCAACTGCATCCCCATTCACTAATATAGAAACTTTAACAAGATCTCCCAGCTTGTAATCTGCCATCTGATAATCAAAGCTGGCATATCCTCGTGTAATAGATTTCAGCCTATCGTAAAAATCAAACACAACCTCATTAAGAGGGAGCTTATATATTACCATAGCACGGCTCCCTGTATAGGTAAGGTCTATTTGCTCGCCGCGCCTTTCTGTACACAAACTTAACACCTGACCAAGATATTCATCTGGTGTCATAATTGTTGCTGTAATCCACGGCTCTGAAAGGCCTATAATTTTTGTGACATCTGGCATATCTGCTGGGTTATGCAGCTTTTCAATAACCCCATCAGTGCGCTCTATTTCATAAACAACAGAAGGGGCGGTTGATATTAGCTCTAGCCCGAATTCACGATTAAGCCTCTCTCTTATGACTTCCATATGTAGCAGACCTAAAAATCCACAACGGAAGCCAAATCCGATGGCGGCTGACGTCTCTGCTTCGAATGAAAAGGAACTATCATTCAAGCTTAATTTTTCAAGCGCGGATCTGAGCTCTGGAAAATCAGCGCTATCTATCGGGAACAAACCACAAAAAACAACTGGAACAGAAGGTTTAAACCCAGGCAAAATATCAGCACAAGGTTTTCGATCATCCGTAATTGTATCCCCAACCTTGGCATCAGAAACCGTTTTAACGCCTGCATTGATAAATCCTACCTCACCAGGTCCCAACTCATCAATAATGGTTGGTTTTGGCCCAAAAATACCAACGCGCTCTATTGTATGTGTGGCGCCAGTAGCGCACATTCTAATCTTCATACCTTTTTTTAAAACACCGTCATTCACCCGCACCAATGTCATGACGCCAAGGTAGGAATCATACCAACTATCAACAAGCAATGCTTTTAGTGGTGCAAGCCTATCACCCTCTGGTGGCGGTAAATCATGCACAAGCGCCTCTAACACCTCATCTATTCCAAGGCCTGTTTTAGCAGAAACAGCTATCGCTTCGTCTGCTGGAAGCCCAACTACCTCTTCTATTTGTGCTTTAATACGCTCAGGCTCTGCTGAGGGAAGATCCATTTTATTTAAAACAACAACAATTTCATGGTCAACATCGATTGCTTTATAGACGTTAGCCAAAGTTTGTGCCTCAACACCTTGACTTGCATCCACTACAAGCAGTGAGCCCTCACACGCAGCAAGCGACCTCGAAACCTCATAGCCAAAGTCAACATGACCTGGTGTATCCATTAAATTGAGCTGATATTCCTCGCCATTCTGTGCTGTATAGGCAAGACGTACAGTCTGTGCTTTTATTGTAATTCCGCGCTCACGCTCGATATCCATATTATCTAGCACCTGTTCCGACATTTCACGCTCAGACAGGCCACCGCAAAATTGTATCAACCTATCAGCCAAGGTAGATTTCCCATGGTCAATATGGGCTACGATAGAGAAATTACGAATATGAGAAATAGGGCTCATTTGTGGATTTATTTTCCAAGTTTTTCAAGACAGATATACTAGATAAAAACCAAATTGGTTGTTCCGTAATTTGTAAGCTAACATCATCAAATGCAAGTCATTTCAATGTTTTCTTTCATTATCTGATAAGGACGATAGACACACCTCCTCATATCCAACAAAATAATGTGAATTAGATGATAATCGTAAGAAATTCTATATTAGATACGAAAAATCGTGATGAATCTTGACCGATAAGTTAGTCATGGTAAAAGATGAACGATAAATAACTCATTTCAGCAGGATTGGTTACCACCATGAGCCCCAAAATGCCGGTACAAAAATACCAGCCCTATCCGCCAATTGACCTTCAAGATAGAACATGGCCGTCGCAAGTTATATCTAAAGCACCGACTTGGTGTTCTGTGGATTTACGAGATGGCAATCAATCCCTGATCGAGCCTATGGATAGCAGCCGAAAAATGCAAATGTTCCAAACTCTTGTTGATATGGGGTTTAAGGAAATTGAAGTTGGCTTTCCATCTGCATCAGAAACAGATTTTCAGTTTTTACGAGAATTAATTGAGAAGGATCATATTCCAGAAGATGTAACAATACAGGTCTTAACCCAAGCAAGAGAGCACCTTATCGACAGAACGATTGAATCGCTTGAAGGTGCGCATAAAGCTATTTTGCATTTGTATAATTCCACCTCTACCTTGCAAAGGCGTGTTGTATTTAATTCTGACAAGCAAGGCGTCAAAGAAATTGCAACAGATGGTGCCAAACTTGTAGCTGACAGGCTAGGCAAGCTAAGCTCTGATACAGATATAAGATTGCAATACTCCCCCGAGAGCTTTACCGGAACAGAGCTTGAATACGCGCTTGAGGTGTGTGAGAGCGTGCTTGAAATTTGGCAAGCATCACAGGAGAAAAAGGTTATTATAAACCTTCCCGCGACAGTAGAAATGTCTACCCCAAATATTTATGCAGACCAGATAGAATGGATGCATAGAAATTTCTCAAATAGAAATGCGGTGATATTATCCTTGCATCCCCATAATGACAGAGGCACTGGCATAGCAGCCACCGAGTTTGGCCTTATGGCAGGGGCTGATAGAGTTGAAGGCACTTTGTTTGGCAATGGAGAGCGAACTGGAAATGTGGATATAATCACGCTTGGTCTTAATATGATGACGCAAGGAACAGACCCACAGCTGGATATGTCTGATATCCAGTCACTAGTAGATGTTGCAGAATTTTGTAATCAGCTTCCCGTGCATCAACGCCACCCCTATGCTGGTCAACTTGTACATACCGCCTTTTCAGGCTCGCACCAAGATGCCATCCGCAAAGGTATGGAAGCCATAAGCAAATCAAATGATATAATCTGGCAAGTCCCCTACCTTCCCATTGACCCCGCAGATATTGGACGCACATATGAGGCTATTATTCGGGTAAACTCGCAATCAGGTAAGGCGGGTTCGGCCTGGCTATTAGAAACAGAACATCATATTAGAATACCAAGAGCAATGGAGGTTGAGTTTAGCCAGCTGGTTCAAACAGAGGCTGATACGAGCGGCGCTGAAATCACTGCTCGTAAAATTTGGGAAATTTACGAGCAATTCTATGTTAATTTAAATGCGCCCTTTAAGCTAGTATCCTTCAAATCTTATCCAGTTTCTCGTTCTGCTGGTACTGAGCAAGTCACTGCCACCGTAAGTTATAAAGGCACAGAAACATCGTTTGTTGAAACTGGTAATGGGCCAGTTTCAGCATTTGTAAATGGGTTTCGGAAAACCTTTGATATTTCATTTAAACTAGCTGATTTTGGCCAGAACACACGCTCTAGTACATCTCAGGCTGAAGCAGCTGCCTATGTTGAATTAAAAGTACCTGATGATAGTGGTAAATCTATTTTTGGTTCTGGAATTGATACATCCATAACCCAAGCCCCCATTAGGGCGCTTATTTCTGCAATTAATAGAATTTAGGTCTGAATTATGGATGTGGTTGCTTAAGCAATAGAATAATAATTAACAAAAATAATCCTAACCGCTCATTATCCGCGTAGCTTTCCAGCACATTGCTTCTCAACTGAAGCGACAATATCTGCACTGATTTGCTGAAGCTCAGCTTCTGTAAATGTGGCTTCATCAGGGGTAAGCTGAATTTTTACCGCGATAGACTTTTTGCCATCCCCCATTTCCGCCCCCTCATACACATCGAAAATACTAATATCTGATATTTTATCCTTTGCCGCCGCCCTAACAGCTCTTAATAGCTTGGCAGCACTTACTTCTTCATCCAGCACAAACGCAAAATCACGCTCAACATTCTGAAAAGCAGAGAGCTTTAATAAAGGTCGTGCTACATTTTTGCGTCTCGGCAAGGGAATTACGTTGATATTGCAATCAAAGGCAGCAACTGGAACTTTAATATCAAAGGCAGCAAGAATTTCTGGATGGATCATACCAAAGCTTCCGATGGCTGTTTTACCAAGCATCATATTGGCAGATTGGCCTGGGTGAAACCATGCAGGACCAGGCGTGTTAAGTTGAATGGACTGACTAGAAACCCAAAGGGTCTCGCATATTTTTTCCATTATTTTCTTGGCATCAAATACATCAACACAGCGTGCCTTATCCTGCCAGTCCCCGATTTGGTAATACCCGTTTAATACCCCCGCACATGACAGCGTCTGACTTTCCTCATCTGTTCCGTGAAATACTGGGCCTATCTCAAACAATCTGACATTCTTAATGCCGCGATTCATATTACGAGCTAGTGCATTAAGTAAATTAGGAAGAATAGAAGGCCTCATACAATCAAGCTCACTACTGATCGGATTTACCAGGGTGAGCGCATCATCCCCGCCGCCAAACAAGGCTGCATCAGACTGTGACATGAATGAGAATGTAACCGCCTCATTAAGTCCAGCAGCCACTAACATGCGCCGAAGATGGATCGGGCGAAGCTGTTCTTGTGAATAGGCTGGCTGGGCTACGACGCTCAATCGGGGCAGTGGCACCATCGGGAGCTTATCATATCCAGCAACACGAATTATTTCTTCGACCAAATCTGCTTGACCGTCAATGTCATTTCGCCATGCAGGCGGTGTGACATTCCATGTCTTATCTTCTCCTGACTCGACAATAAAACCTAACTCATTCAAAATCTGTCTTTGTTGTGGATGCGCAAGCTCAATACCTGTTAACTGCTTTGTTAATTCTGGATTAAAATAAACACATCGTTGCCATGCAACCCCAGCCCCAACACTTACCTCACGGCTTATCTTACCACCACATATAGACTGCACAAACCGCGCGATATAGCCAGATAGAAGGTCTGGGGACTCCCCGTCCAACCCGCGCTCAAAACGATAACGCGCATCTGAATTAATATTTAGCGTTCTGCCAGTTGTTGCAACACTGATAGGGTCGAATATAGCAATTTCTAAAAATAGATTTTGTGTATCGTCTCTTATTCCAGTTCGCTCTCCCCCCATAATTCCAGCAATATCATCAGCACCATCCCTATCACCAATTACTAGCATATCAGGCGTGCATTCATATTCCTTCTCATTGAGAGCCAATATCTTCTCACCCGCATTTGCGCGCCTAATAAATAGCGTATCTCCACTGATTTTATCGGCATCAAACGCATGTAAGGGTCTGCCCAAATCAATCATAATATAATTAGTGATATCAACTAATGCAGAGATAGGTCGCTGACCTATACTGATTAATCTTCTGGCCATCCATTCAGGCGAGCTCTTATTAGCAACATCTTGGAAATATCTGCCCGTTACGCGCGGTACGATTTCAAATGCGTCTGGCGAAAGCGCCCAACGGATTGGACTATCAAATTCGCCTTTGCATTCAGATGTATCCAAAGGTTTCATGCGACCAATAGAGGCGGCAGACAAATCACGAGCTATCCCCCTCACCCCTAGGCAGTCGCCGCGATTTGGCGTTATTGCAATCTCAATAACAGGATCATTTAGATCTGCATATTCAATATATGACGTGCCCAGCGGAGCATGATCTGGCAGCTCAATAATACCGTCGCTATCGCCATCCAATCCAAGCTCTGAGAAGGAACATAACATACCATTTGATTCCTGACCCCTAATAATGCCTTTTTTGATGATGATATCAATACCTGGCACATATGTGCCAATCGGTGCTAGAACTGTTTTCAGGCCAGCACGTGCATTTGGCGCACCACAAACAATCTGCAATATAGACCCATTATCTTCTATTGTACAAAGCTGAAGCCTATCTGCTTCTGGATGCGGTTGTGCCTCTTTAATTTCAACAATACGAAAGTCAGACAAGCTTTGTGCAGGGTCAACAACCTCTTCAACTTCATGACCCAATCCTACCAATCCATCACAAATTTCGTTCAAAGAGCACTCAGTCTCTAAATGATCTTTTAACCAATTGAGGGTGAATTTCATCGCACTATCCCTCTTTAAACAATGCCAGTATGAAGACCAGCAACGTCATGTGGCATAAATCCATAATGATGTAACCAGCGCAAATCTGACTCATAAAAGGTACGTAAATCAGGAATGCCATATTTTAGCATTGCAAGACGCTCAACCCCCATGCCAAATGCAAAACCTTGAGTAGTTGTAGAATCATACCCACAATTTTCAAGCACTCTTGGATTTACCATTCCGCTTCCAAGGATCTCCAACCAGTTCTCTCCAGCTCCTATTTTCAATCCGCCGCCCTCTCTGCTACATCCAATATCAACCTCAGCAGACGGCTCCGTAAATGGAAAATAGCTAGGGCGAAAACGAACTGGCAGATCATCCATTCCAAAAAAACTTCGACAAAAATCAATCAAGGTAGCTTTTAAATGACCCATATGAATATCTGGCCCTATCACTAACCCTTCACATTGATGAAACATGGGTGAATGCGTTGCATCATGGTCAGACCGGTATGTTCTACCAGGAACAATAATCCGAATCGGAGGATTAGTAGAACGCATAGTTCTAATTTGAACTGGTGATGTATGAGTTCGCAGCACAGGCCGATTCCCAGATGCATCAGCCTTTAGATAAAAGGTATCATGCTCCTGCCGTGCTGGATGCTCAGGGGGAATATTAAGCGCTGTGAAGTTATTCTCGTCCGTTTCAATCTCGGGACCTTCCGCAATTACAAACCCCATATCAGAAAAGATTGCTGATATTTCCTCCATCGTTCTTGAAAGCGGATGCAATTTTGCCTGAATAGAAGGGCGTGATGGTAATGATACATCACTCTTTTCAGATTCAAGCTTTTTATCTAATGCCTGTTTTGAAAGAATCTCTTGGCGTTTTGCAAGCGCAGAAGTAATCTCCTGCTTCACCGCATTTATGATTTGGCCAATTTGTTTTCTGGCATCGGCATCCATTTGACCAAGTTTAGCTAGTTCTGATGATATCGCACCCTTTTTACCAAGCGCATCTATCCTAACAGCATTAAGCTGATCGAGATCACCTGCTAGAGTGATATCCTTGAGAAATTTTTCCCGTAGCGTGTCAATATCTGCCATTACAGTAACGAGAGCCAGTCTAACTAGACTGCAGCTTTTTTGGATTGATCAACTAGTTTTGTAAATGCCGCAGGTTCGTGAACCGCTAAATCTGCAAGCATTTTGCGATCGACCTCTATTCCTGCTTTTATCAAGCCGCCCATCAGCGATGAGTAGGTTACCCCATGCGCTCTTGCAGCAGCATTTATCCGCTGAATCCATAATGCTCTGAACTCGCGTTTGCGAACACGCCTATCGCGGTAAGCATACTGCCTTGCTTTATCAACAGCTTGTTTTGCAACTTTAAATGTATTTTTACGTCTACCATAATAGCCTTTAGCGGCTTTAATTACTTTGCGGTGACGCGCATGTGTGGTTGTACCTCTGCTCACTCGAGCCATAGCACTTCTCCTTATTTAGCTAGTTTAGGCGTAGGGTAGAAAACCCTTAACGATTTTCGCATCAGCTGTGTGTAGAATCATCGTTCCACGAGCTTGTCGCTTCATTTTTTGAGAGCGTCTACGCAAATTGTGACTAAGGAAGGCAGCCGAACCGCGAACTTTCCCGTTAGCTGTAAGAGAGAAGCGCTTTTTTGCACCACTCTTGGTTTTTAATTTGGGCATTTCATCCTCACTTTATTTAAATTAGATGTTATCTTGCCGGCAAGGCATGCCCTATCATGGCCTTAGCTCGACTTTTAGTAGGCGTGGTATACTAGCTGTCTTGTATAAAAGCAATCATAAATTAGCCGTCTTATGCAAGATTTAAACTCTATTTTAAGCCCATTTTGTATATTTAGATTTTCTGGGACGAATTTATTATTTTGGAGCAAGCACCATCGTCATTTGCCGGCCTTCCATTTTGGGCATGGATTCGATTTTTGCAAAATCATCTACATCACCGCGAACTCGCGATAATAGCTCGGCCCCTAGCTCAACATGGGCCATTTCACGGCCTCTAAATCTAAGGGTAACTTTAACCTTATCACCGCTATCAAGAAATTTATGAACCGCTTTCATTTTAACCTGATAATCATGTTGATCGATATTAGGTCTGAGCTTTATTTCTTTTACTTCAATGATTTTTTGCTTTTTTCGAGCTTCGTTAGCCCGTTTCTGTGCCTGATATTTATGTTTTCCATAATCTAGGATTTTACAAACAGGCGGCACTGCATTTGGTTGGAGTTCTACGAGATCAAGGCCTAATTCGGCTGCTTTATTCAAGGCATCATCGATGGGTAAAATTCCGAGTTGTTCTCCATCTGGATCAATACATCTAACAGACCTTGAATTTATCATTTCATTTATTCGCGGCCCATCTGAGGAAGACGGCATTTCTTGTCTTGGACGTACTATCGAAATCTCCATAATTGTTGAAATTCATTAAATAAACATTAACATTTAAAATAGGCTAAAGGTCTGATTTGTTAGTCATACGTTGAAACTTTAATGATTGCAAGTAAGCGATATCGGTTATTGCGCATTTGATGGTGAATCAGGTGACGCCAAATCAGGCGGCATACATTCGGATAGAAGAAATGATTTAACCCCATCCATACGCATCACCTGCTGGGATTGCATGCCCAGTTGCCGAACTGCAACTGTTCCAGCTTCTGCCTCGCGTGCACCAACCACAAGTATATAGGGAACTTTTGCTGTGCTATGTTCTCTAATTTTATAGCCAATTTTCTCATTTCTAGGATCTGTTTGCACTCTTATGCCAACTTTATTAAGGGTTTGATAAACTGTATTTGCATAGTCATTTGCTGTTTCTGTAATGGGAGCAATTACAACTTGAACAGGGGAGAGCCATGCAGGCATCCTACCTGAATATTGTTCAATTAATATTCCAATCCATCTCTCCAAAGAACCCAAAATTGCGCGATGCAGCATAACAGGGCGTTTGCGCTGACCATCTTCATCAACATATTCCGCACCAAGCCGCTCTGGCAAAATAAAATCTGCTTGCAAGGTGCCGCATTGCCAATCGCGTCCGATAGCATCTGTTAGCACAAATTCTAGCTTAGGCCCGTAGAATGCGCCCTCCCCCGGGTTAAGAGATGTTTCAATACCAGCCGCTTTAGTTGCATCTGATAAGGCTTGTTCTGCCTTATCCCAGGTGGCATCATCACCTGCGCGCACTTCAGGGCGATCTGAAAATTTAACCCTGATATCTGTGAACCCGAAATCTTTATAAATATCCTTTAATAAATTACAAAATGCCACCGATTCTGAATTTATTTGCTCTTCTGTACAAAAGATATGAGCATCATCTTGTGTAAATGCACGTACTCTCATTATTCCATGCAACGCTCCAGACGGCTCGTTCCTATGACAAGAGCCGAACTCTGCCATGCGTAGCGGCAAATCACGATATGATTTCACACCCTGCCGATAAATCTGAACATGACCTGGGCAATTCATTGGCTTTAATGCTAATGTTTTGTCGTCTTGGGTGTTTGCTGTGAACATGTTTTCACCGAATTTCTCCCAATGTCCAGACGCCTCCCACAAACTTCTGTCAATCATCTGAGGTGTTTTAACTTCTTGATAATTCTCAGCGGCAAGACGCCGTCTTACATAATTCTCAATCTCTCGGTAAAGAGTCCATCCATTTGGATGCCAGAAAATAGAACCCGTCGCTTCCTCTTGCATATGAAATAAATCTAGTGCTTTACCTAGTTTTCTATGGTCTCTTTTTTCTGCTTCTTCCAGCATCGTTAAATATGCTTGAAGGTCTGCTTCAGTTGCAAAGGCAGTTCCGTATATACGCTGTAGCATTGGATTATTGGAATCACCGCGCCAATAGGCGCCTGCAACTTTCATCAATTTGAACGCATGACCTGCTTTTTTGGTAGATACTAGGTGAGGCCCGCGACACAGGTCGATAAAGCTTCCTTGTGCATAATAACTAACCGTTTCATGTGCGGGAATAGCCTCAACTAATTCAATCTTAAATGGCTCATTGCGCTCTTTATAAAATGAGATCGCCTCATCGCGGCTCCATTCACCGCGTGTTATTTGCTCATCGCGATCTACAATCTCATGCATCCGCTTTTCAATGGCATCAAGATCATCTGTGCTAAATGGGTGCTCTCGGTAAAAATCATAATAAAAACCAGTTTCAATGGCAGGGCCAATCGTAACTTGTGTTTCAGGATATAATTCTAGAACCGCCTCTGCTAGAATATGCGCGCAATCATGCCTAATTAATTCAAGGCAAGCATCATCTTTTGCGGTGATTAAACGGAGTTCACTATCTTCATTGATAGCTCGGCCAATATCCCAATTCTCGCCATTTACAACAGCTGCCAGAGCTGCTTTAGCAAGACCTGGACCAATGTCAGCTGCAATTTGTGCGGCTGTTACAGGGGCATCATACTGCCGCTCGGACCCATCTGGGAGGGCAATTTTAGGCATTAATTCTTATTCCTTATATAACGATAATAAGCTTCCTTGGATTATAGGCTTTCTTCCAGAATTTAACTGGTTCACTTTCCTAAAACAAGAGGGGACAAACCCTTTTTAAGAAGAAGGTTTTTATAAACTGCTAGAGTTGACTTTGTCATCTTTTTAACACTAAACCTGCGCTTTACCACAGATTGTGCATACTTTGATAATTTATCACGATCTGATTGAGACAAACTCAAAGCAGTTTCTAGCGCCTGCGCAAGGCTATCCACATCATTAGGTGCTGCCAGCCATCCAGTCTTCCCAGCAGAAATTGTCTCCCTTGCGCCCCCATGATCAAAAGCCACGACAGGCCGTCCCATCGCATGTGCTTCAATGGCAACTCTGCCAAATGGTTCTGGGCGAATAGATGGCATCGCAACGACATCTGCAAGCATTAATGCAGCTGGCATATCTCTTGTTGAGGTAGCAATCCGCACATGCGCGCCCAGCCCTAATTCAACTGATTTTTTCTCGAGCATTTCAGAATATCCAGAGTTGGTATCACCTGCCCCTAATAATACACACGCAATATCCAGATGTTTAAGGCGTGCAAGAGCCTGCAAGAGAATAACATGTCCCTTCCAGCTTGTAGGGCGCGCAGGCAACATCACAACAGGCAAATCATCAGGCAACCCAATTCTATCAGCTTCATTGATAATCCGTTGCTGTGTTACATTAAGCGGATTGAACATGGTGATATCAACGCCTCTATGAATAACATTTAAGGACAGATTTTCTATTGATTTTGGAAACTGACTTTCAATAACTGATTTGGTAAATTGCGATATCGCGATTATTTCATCCGCAGTAAGCATTTTCTTGTTATATAGACGTTTAAATAAATTCGCTGCTTCAAACTTTCCATGGATTGTTGCAACAGTCGGTATCGTTAATGATTTCGCAACTGGCAGGCCTATCCAAGCTGGCACTCTAGAGCGCACATGAACGATATCCACATTCTCATCCCACAGGATTTTACGGAGTTTATTTTTGGTAAATGTCCAAGAGAGCGGGTTTTTTTGATCTACTGGCAATTTATAATGTTTGGCGCCAGCCCGGCTTAGATGAGATTCCAGCATGCCGCCAGAACTAATAACAACCGATTTCCAACCAGCATCCCTAATTGCCTTTGCGGTTTCTATAGTTCCTCTTTCAACACCCCCATTATTTAAAGCAGGGAGTATCTGAGCAATCACAGGTCGTACCAGATTATTTTTTTGTGACATATATAGATAAATTTCTTATTATCAAAAAAACGATAGAAGCAGCATTACTTCGCTATTTGTAAGCCTAGTCATTATTTTAGGCAATATGTATGTTTCGCAAAGCTAAATTCACTAACCCAAAAAAATCAGCCTCCCAAATATAAACGAACACCAGACAACACCCAGACAACACCATGCAAGATATAAATGATTCTGATATTAAACACTTGCCAACAAAGCGTGGCTATAAGCTTGCCTATCAGCATTACGGCGGCAAACCATCTATAGATGACGGGGTTGGTATAGTGTTTTTGCACGGACATGGCTCTGACATGAAAGGCAGCAAGGCTGAAGCGCTCATGCAATGGGCGGTTAGCAAGGATATAGAATTTACCAGATTTGATTTGTTTGGGCATGGCAGAACGGGCGGCGACATCCTGTCTGCTACAATAGGTCAATGGATTGAAGATAGTTGTGATATTCTTGACATGGTTACAACTAGAAAACAGATTTTGGTTGGATCCTCCCTTGGTGGATGGATTATGTTGTTGCTATGCGCACATCGCCCTCAGAGAATAGCTAGCTTAATTGGCATCGCAGCAGCACCAGATTTTACCAAGAGATTAATCTGGGATATATTAGATACAGAGCAGCAGAACACATTTCGCAAAACAGGTTTGTTAGCGGTTCCAAATCCTTATAGTGATTCAGATGTTGTGTATCCCTACACTCTTATTCAGGAAGCTGAAAAACATCTTGTTTTGCAAAACCCTATTGATTTTAAGGGGCCTGTTGTTTTGCATCACGGCTTATGTGATGCAGAAGTTCCATGGCAAACATCTATAGATATTGCGCACCGGCTTAAATCCGAAAATGTTAAAATCCACTTGGACAAAACAGCTACACATCGTTATTCGCAAACAGAACATATAGATGCTATAATCGGTAGTCTTAATACATTAATATCAGGAACGGATTAATGCTTAAAAATCAAGCTCAGCATAATGGCTGGCAGGCGTAACGCCTGTTAGCTGATCGCCAAGAAGAGCTCTAAAACATGGGCGAGACTTAAGCTTCATATACCATGATGCTGCTGCTGGATATTTATCCCACTGAATATCCCCAAAATAATCTAACACCGAGATATGAGCGGCTGCACAGAAATCGGCAAGTGATAACTCCGCACCTACAAGCCAGCTATATCGCTCTGTCAACCAATTAAGGTAGCTTAGATGCACATGAGCATTTGCAAGCGCTGTTCGAATATTTTCCGACGAGGCACCAGCACCAGCATCGAACCGCTTTATTACTCTTTCATGCAAAAGGGGCAAGCCAACTTCATAATAAAATTTATCCTCAAACCAATCTGTCAGTCGCCTTATCTCAGCGCGTTGAACAACTGAGCCTGATAAAAGCCTTGCATCTGCTCTTGATTCTTCTATCCATTCACTGATAGCACGTGAACCTGATAAAATAATCGTATCATTATACTGAAAAACGGGCACAGACCCTGCTGGATTAAGAGACAGAAAATCCTCATCTCTTTGCCATGGCAAATGATGTGCTAAATCAAACTCATATTTATATTCAACAAGCTGAAGACGGATAAATCTGCTAGCTGCTGACAACACAAAATGATGTAAAAGTGAGGTGTTGTTCATCTAAGAAATCTGTTCGATCAAATTCGAAGATACCATATGCGCTCAATCAATATCTGACAAGACAGGCAATGTGTGATCTGTTAATTTTTCTAAGTCCAAAGAACGCAAATTTATAAATTGCACCCTTTGTCTTTCAATGGGGCCTGGCCAGTCCACCTTATCAGGAACAGGTTTAAATCCAAATTTTGGATAATAATCAGGCTCTCCTGAGACCAGACAAAAATCCCAATTGCGTTGGCTGATTTGACTTAATGCTTGTTTTACCAGCAACCTGCCTACACCAAGGCCTCTTAGATAATATTTTACGGCAAGCGGGCCAAGAAGAAGCGCGGGATAGGTGCTAATTTTAATAGGCCAAAATTGCAGACTGCCAACAATTCTGCCTGTAATGGCATCACTATTTTCAGCAGATATATCCAAATCCTCTACTATTAATCCAAGCTCATCAATTGGATGCGCATAACGCAACTGCCACACAGAACGGGTTGCATGTTCAGGACCAAAGGCATCTTGTGTTATTCGGCCTACCGCTGCTTCATCTTGGCGCACATAGCTGCGTATGGCGAATCTATTTGGCATCATGAAACACCTTTATGCGATTTTGCCAATTACTGTTTCTGAACTCACAGGATTATCAAGGGTATTTAGTATTTCATGTGGAACAACATGCCAGAAATTTCTAATTTCCATTGACCAATCATTAACAAGTCGTTTGGCAAGTGCTGAATTAGTCTCTCGCGCATGTTGCTGTATCATTTCCAATAATTTATCACTCCAATGTCCAGATTGAAGACGCGTAATATGTAAGGTTTCGGTATTGAAATCCTTCAGACTTTCTTCTTCTGGGTCATATAGAAAAGCCATTCCACCTGTCATACCAGCTCCAAAATTAGATCCGATAGGCCCTAGAATAATAGCATTGCCACCTGTCATATATTCACATCCATTAGAGCCGCATCCTTCAACAACACCTGTTGAACCTGAATTGCGAACACAAAAACGCTCTCCTGCCTGACCAGCTGCAAATAGCAATCCGCTAGTAGCACCATACAAAACTGTGTTCCCGATAATGGTATTCTCAGATGCAACAAAAGATGCCTCTGCAGATGGGCGAACCGTAATCATACCACCAGATAGCCCTTTTCCGACATAATCATTTGCATCACCAATAATATCCAAGCGAAGTCCTTGAGTGGCAAATGCGCCAAGAGATTGCCCCGCTGACCCCCGCAATCGAGCTGAAATTTGACCGGGCTTCATTCCAGTTAACCCGAATTTGCGAACAATATGGGAGGATAGTCTGGTGCCAATAGCGCGCTGAGTATTTTCGATATTATAGGATAGCTGCATTTTACCACCGCTTGCGAGTGCTTTCTGGGTATCTTTAACCATCTGAGCATCAAGCGTATCTGGCACTTCTGTTCTGCCTGCATCCCTATTTCCGCCGCGATGCTTTGTTTGAGCATCTGCTTGCACAAGGATAGGGTTTAAGTCTAAATCATCTAATGCAGAATCCCCTCGTGATACTTGAGCCAGCAATTCTGTGCGACCTATTACGTCTGAGATACTCTCAAAGCCAAGTGAGGCAATAATTTCTCGTACCTCCTCTGCTATATGAGTGAATAATTGAACCACTTTTTCAGGTGTGCCTTCGAATTTAGCACGCAATTCTTCTCTTTGTGTACACACACCAACAGGACATGTATTTGCATGACACTGGCGAACCATCACACACCCCATGGCAAGCAATGATGAGGTTCCAATTCCATATTCATCTGCGCCAAGAATAGCAGCCATGACAACATCACGCCCTGTTTTCAGACCGCCATCTGTTCTCAATACAACTGCCTCCCGAAGACCATTCATGGTTAGCACCTGATGTACTTCGGTTAACCCCATTTCCCACGGCATGCCAGCATATTTAATGGATGATTGAGGGCTTGCCCCTGTTCCGCCACCATGACCAGATATCAAAATGGTATCTGCTTTGGCTTTTGCAACACCTGCTGCAATTGTGCCAATGCCTGTGGATGCCACAAGCTTTACACATACTTTTGCTTCTGGGTTTATCTGTTTTAGATCATAGATTAGCTGCGCTAAATCCTCGATTGAATAAATATCATGATGAGGCGGCGGTGATATCAGGGTTACACCAGGTGTAGAATGACGCAATTTAGCTATAAGACCATTGACCTTAATACCTGGCAGTTGTCCGCCTTCACCTGGTTTTGCACCTTGCGCAACTTTAATCTCAATTTCTTTACAATTATTAAGATATTCTGCTGTTACTCCAAATCTGCCAGAAGCAACCTGTTTAATCGCACTAGAGGGATCATCACCATTATCACGCAATTTATATCTCTCAGAATCCTCACCGCCCTCACCTGAATCAGATTTAGCGCCAATCCTGTTCATCGCTATAGAAAGCGTTTCATGCGCCTCTGGACTTAGCGCCCCAAGACTGATTCCAGGGGATACAAGGCGTCTTCTTATATCGGTTATACTCTCAACTTTCTCTACGGAGAGCGACGGCTTATTTGGGGTGAAGTCAAGCAAATCTCTCAGATTGACTGGGCCTTGGCGACTAACCATGGATACATATTTCTTCCAGCTATCATAAGAGCCAGTATTACAAGCATGTTGCATGGCATGAATTACCTGCCCATCAAAAGCATGTGCCTCTCCTGACTTGCGGTATTTAAATTGTCCTCCAACTGGCAAATAAGTAACCTCATTAGAAAAGGCCCGTTTATGCATTTCCAATACGCGTGTTTGAATACCGCTCAGACCAAGGCCAGATATTCGAGAGGACATAGGCGGAAAATAATCAACAACCAGCGCACGTGAAAGACCAAGCGCTTCAAAATTATACCCACCACGATAGGATGACAGAACCGAAATTCCCATTTTCGACATGATTTTCAGCAAGCCTAGTTCAATTGCTGTTTTATAGTTTGTAACAGCCTGTGTTATTGAAAGTGCTTCAACCAGACCTTTTTCTTTGCGCTCAGCAATTGCCCATTCCGCGCCATATGGATTTACAGTAGTAGCACCAACGCCTATCAATACAGCAAAATGATGAACATCAAGACACTCACCTGTAGCTACGTTAACAGATACAAACGTGCGTAATTGCTGGCGAACCAAATGAGAATGCACCGCGCCTACTGCCAAAATCATGGGTATTGGCGCTTTCGAAGAAGAAATGTTACTGTCAGATAACATTACATGCTCACACCCACCGCGAACGGCATTTTCGGCCAAAATCTGAATTTCTTCTATGGCATTTTTAAGACTATTCTCGCCGCCATTTGAATCAAACTGACAATTAATAACCACTGCCTTAGCACCGAGATGTTCAATAAGATGTGCCCATTCTGAATTTGTCAAGACTGGGGAGTCCAGAAGTAAATGGTCGCATTGTTCTGCTGACTCATCCAAAATATTTCCAAGATTGCCAAGCCGTGTTCGCAATGTCATTACATGTCGTTCACGAAGCGAATCAATTGGTGGGTTTGTTACTTGCGAGAAATTCTGCCTGAAGAAATGATGCAAACCGCGGTAATGAGATGATAAAACAGCAAGCGGTGTATCATCCCCCATAGAACCAACAGCCTCTTTTCCAGTTTCGATCATTGGCTGTAATATGAGTTCCATATCCTCCATACTCCAGCCAGCAAGCAACTGACGTCGTCTAATAATATCTGATGCAGGTCGTTGCGGCGTAATATCCTTTTTCTCGGCTAATATTTCATCTAGCTGATGTGATTTGCCAAGCCAGCTATTCCAGTCAGCTCGTCCCGATAATTCTGACTTAAGCTCGCTATCTTTAACAAGCCTGCCTTCTGCCAGATTAACCCCTATCATCTCGCCAGGGCCTAACCGTCCAAGCTCTTGAATATTTGAAGGCGGGATTGAAACCATTCCAGTTTCAGAACCCGCAAGAAGCAATCCATCTTTGGTAATTGTATAGCGCAGCGGGCGCAGACCATTGCGATCCATGCCCCCTATTACCCAATTACCAGAGAAGGCAGCTATTGCTGCAGGCCCATCCCACGGCTCCATCACCGCATTACAATATCCATAAAGCCCGGCTAATTCTGAGGGTACATCTGGCGTTATAGCTTGAGGTATCATCATTGTCTTTACCATCGGCAAATCGCGCCCTGCCTGCAACAGCAATTCAAAAACAGAATCAAGAGCCGCAGAATCAGAACTCCCTTTAGCAATAACAGGCTTTATATCTTCTACGTTATCGCCAAAAACATCGCTATCCATCCTATCTTCATGACAGGACATCCAGTTCATATTTCCGCGAACTGTATTAATCTCGCCATTATGGGCAATCACTCTGAAGGGCTGTGCCAATCGCCATGTTGGAAATGTATTTGTTGAATATCTTTGATGATAGACAGCAAAATCAGAAATAAACAGCTTATCATCTAAATCAGGATAGAACTCAGTTACTTGCTCTGCTAAAAACATACCCTTATAGATAATAGATCTCGAAGAGAGTGAGCAGATATAAAAATCATTAATTAATTCTGCAAGAACCGCTTTTTCAATTCTTCTGCGAACAATGAACAACTCACGCTCTGCCTCTGCCTCTGATTTTGCAGCTGGCATTGTAAACATAATCTGCTCGATTTCAGGGCGTGTCGCGTTTGCTTTATCACCAAGCGCATTGATATCCACCGGCACTTGACGCCAGCCATAAATTTTATAATCCATTTTTAGGATTTCACGCTCAACGATACAGCGGCATGTTTCTTGCGCGCCCAAATCCAATCTTGGCAGGAATACCATGCCAACAGCAAGCCTATCGCCATTATCCTCATGACCTGTTCTGGCAACATGTTCCATAAAGAATTCACGCGGGATAGCGATATGAATTCCAGCGCCGTCCCCTGTCATGCCATCAGCATCAACAGCGCCGCGATGCCAGATAGCTCGAAGTGCATTTATAGCTGCCTCGACAACTGCGCGCGAGGGTTGGCCATCGGTCGCTGCAACCAGCCCCACCCCGCAATTATCATGCTCCCATGCTGGGTTATAAGCGCCCGCATGTTGCAAAAGCTTTTCAGTTGCCGCTCTATTACGGATATAATTTTTTGCTTCAAATGTCATGTTACTAACTTTCCGAAAACTCTTTTACCTGTGCTTTTATTGAGCAATTATTGGGCCGTTATTGTGCCCTTATTCAGCTGCCTGAATTTTTTCCTGACTTGACTTGATAATAAAGCTGTCAATTTGTTCTGCAGCATCTCTTCCATCTCTTACCCCCCAGACCACCAGTGATGCACCGCGAACAATGTCCCCAGCCGCAAACACCCCTTCAATAGCTGTTTGCATCGTCTTCCAATTAATAGATAGTGTGCCCCATTTAGAAACCTCAAGTGCTGGCTGATGAAACATACCTGGCAAATCTTCAGGATCAAATCCAAGTGCTTTGATAACGATATCTGCTGATACATCAAATTCAGAACCGGGAAGAAGGTTGGGAACTTGCCTTCCTGTTGCATCTGGCTGGCCCAAATGAATGCGCTGTGCTTGAACAGAGGTGATTTTATCTTGTCCCAGAAATTGTGAAGGTGCAGATAACCATTGAAAGTTAACACCCTCTTCTTCTGCATTCTGAACTTCACGTTGCGAGCCAGGCATATTGGCTTTATCGCGGCGGTAAAGACAGGTTACAGAATTAGCATTTTGACGAATGGCAGTTCGCACACAATCCATCGCTGTATCACCGCCGCCAACGACAACCACATCTTTTCCATCTGCATTAAGCGTCCCATCATCAAATGTTGGTACCTTATCGCCTAATGATTTACGGTTAGATGCAATCAGAAAATCTAATGCAGGCACAACCCCTTTTAAGTTACTTCCCGGCAAGCTGATATCACGCGCTTTATAAACACCGGTAGCAATTAATACCGCATCATGCTTTGCCCGTAATTCATCAAACGAAATATCGCGGCCAATCTCACAGTTTAAGCGAAAGCTAACACCCCCTTGCTCAAGCAGCTCATATCGTCTGGTAACGATTTCTTTTTCAAGCTTAAACCCTGGTATTCCATATATAAGAAGTCCGCCTGCTCGGTCATACCGGTCATATACAACGACTTGATATCCTTTTCTTCGGAGCAGGTCAGCAGCAGCAAGCCCCGCCGGTCCAGCGCCAATAATACCAACAGACTGTTCTTTTTCTACGCTTGGCGCTATTGGTTTCACCCACCCATTATCAAAGGCTGTTTCTGTGATATGTCGTTCAACAGCACCAATTGTAACAGACTCAAATCCTTTTTCGATTACGCAATTACCCTCACACAACCGGTCTTGCGGACAAATTCTGCCACAAATTTCAGGAAAGGTATTGGTAGCAGAGGAGACTTCATAAGCCTCTTGCATTCGCCCTTCAGCGGTTAGCATTAACCAGTCTGGAATATTATTATGAAGCGGACAATTTACCTGACAAAAAGGAACACCGCATTGAGAGCATCTACTTGCCTGCTCTTCTGCTTTTTGTTCGCTAAATTCGGCATAAATCTCATCAAAATCAAATTTCCGTGTCTCTGCTTTGCGTTTTTTCGGCATCGCTTTTTCGGTATTGACAAATTTCAGCATTTTAGACGACATCACCGTCTCCTTGACATTCATTGATTGTCTTTTTGCACACGCTTTATGATTAGGGGTATGTATCTTTGGTTTTGTCATGCATGAAAGCGATGATGTTCTCCCAAGATAATGCAGATAAAACACCCCTAGCCTAAACGAATCATTCTCGTTAATTGGTCAGCAATACTACCATAAAATTCGCTATGACTCAAGTTTATAATGTATTTGTGAGCCTATCAACCACAATGATTAATTATTTAGTTCCGTTTCGGTATTATTTTTCTGTTTAAAGATTTCAAATTAGCAATATGCTTGTTTTATTTGCATTCTGAAAAGATTTACTAGACTATATTATTTTCAGATCAACTCCAAATTATTTCCAAAATCATTTCTGGAGTGATGAGCAGGTAAGGCATTGCAAAATATGGCTTTTTCTTTTTCTGATTTTTCTTATTACCTGTTACTTGCTTTGGTTCAAGGCATAACAGAATTCCTGCCTGTATCCTCATCTGGTCATCTAGTTTTAGTGCCCTCTATTACGAATCGGATTGACCATGGGGTATCTATTGATGTTGCAGCTCATATTGGAACCCTGATAGCGGTGATTATTTATGTGCGTTCTGATTTAATTAAAATGACTTTGGCACTCCAAAATACTGCTTTGAAGACATTAAGGCCTAACGCTAATATCTTGATTGATGCGCCATCCCTAATGATGATTAAAATGCTTATAATTGCGACTATTCCGGTTATTATTGCTGGGTTTTTGGTTTCGCTTTTTGAACCTGATATGCTTCGGCTCGTGCAAACTGTTGCCATTTCAAATATTATCTTTGCTATTTTCCTATGGCATTCAGACAAAACATCGCCCTGTAAGCACACATTAAGCGAAATGGGATTGAAACAAGCTTTATTTATTGGGCTTGCGCAGATGCTTGCATTAATCCCAGGCACCTCACGAAGCGGCGTTACAATGACAATGGCACGATATCTTGGCTTTGAGCGTTTGAGTGCTGCACGCTTCTCATTATTATTATCAATCCCTGTCATTATTGCGGCTGGGTGTCTGCAAATCGTTAAACTTATCCGCCAAGAAGATATTGTCGTAGGCGCAGCAGCATTATATGTTGCCATTTTCTCCTGCATTATTGCATTAGGGGCAATTCATGGCATGATGAAATGGCTTGAACGCACGAATTTTAATCTATTTGTTTATTACCGGTTTGCACTTGGCCTAGTGCTGCTTATCATTAGCTTCTAGCTCGATGCAAAAATACCGCCCTGTCGATAACAAGACAGGTAATTTGGAACATGAGCTTCAATAGGCTGCGGCGTGATGCCAAATGAAGTGATATCCAGCATATTCTCATTTACAATATTATCGGTATCTAACATCCGCAACTGATCCCGCGTTATTGGCGGATTAGGCAGAATAGATGCCATTGCTGCTGGAACCTGCATCGCAAAAATTGGAACAGGAATTAAAGCTCTTTTCTTGCCAATCGCAGAGAGCGTATATACTAATAATTCTTTAAAACTATAAATAGAGGGGCCGCCTAGCTCATAAATTTGTCCATCTGTTTGGCTGTTGCTAAGACAATAAATAATAGATTCAGCAACATCACCAACATAGACAGGTTGAAATTTTGTATTACCCCCAGCCAATAAAGGCAGGGCAGGTGCTATCATAGCCATTCTTGCAAACCTATCGAAAAAACCATCTCCTGGTCCAAAAACAATGGAGGGGCGCAAAATTGTACTATTTGGCGCAAAACGTAGCAGGCTTCTCTCACCCTCGGCTTTGGTTCTGTAATATGTACTAGCAGCGTTGAGATCTGACCCAATCGCGGATATCTGAACAATTTTTGTAACCTCTGCCTGCTCAGCGATTTTTGCTATTCTTTGCGGTAACTCGGCCTGTGCATTTTCAAAATTCTGTTTGCCAGACGGGTGAAAAATACCAACCAGATTAACAACATAATCAGCCGATTGAATAGCTCTTCCCAAATCATCATCTTGTAGCGCATCACCAGACATAACTGTTATCTGGCCAACATCTCCAACTGGTTTTAGATTTTTTGAGCGCACCGCATTTCGGGTAAGAACAGTGATACGTGCCCCCGCACGCGCTAATTTTTCAACTAATGCTCTTCCAATAAATCCAGAGCCACCAATTATGCAGACGGTTTTGTTTCGCAGTTGCATGTTCATTCCTATTTACTCAAAAGTCTCACGATAAATAACAGCACGACAAATAACAGGGCGTTAAATAATAGCGAGATAAGTAACAGATTGTCCTCCAACAGGGAAGCCTCATCATGGTTTGCTATCTGTGCAAATAAGTTTTGCTAATTATATAAATAATATGTTTGTCTAAGGCACCAACGAGAGATTTACCAGATAGGTTTAAATAAACAAAATACGCGTAACGAACACAGCAACAAATAGTGTTTCTGCGATAATAAGAAAAAACAGACCTTCCGATATATCGCTATTCACTCAAATCTATTGTCATGCCAACTGCTGAAATCATATCAAAACTTATTTGTGCCCCTAACAGGAAAACGCCATTAGCATTGTCGGGATACCATAATAATTAGAAATAAATTATGCTGCAATCGTAAAATTTCATACCAATACTACCCCTAAATAATAACCATGCACTATATGACAAAATTGACTGTAATATCGTTTTAAAAACTGGCCAGTCATTATTGTGCTTGCGATAAAATATAATTGTAGTCATCTGTTAGGATTTTCAATCCATATTTTGCTATATCTGCTCTCTTTTTAAGCCGGTTTATTCCTGGCAGCCGTGTATTGGGCTGAGCTAAAATAGCTGAAAATAACGTCTCAAAATGAGCTATTCGATCAGCAGGTGGTGCGATAAGAATAAGTGTCTGAGCTACATTCGGCTCCGAGCTTTTTGAATCCAAGAACGAAGAAGCCTGAAATCCATAATGTGCCCCTGCTAGTCCTGCTGTTATCAATTCAACCATCAATGCAAGAGCAGCGCCTTTGGCACCCCCCATTGGCAACATTGCTCCTTTTAATGCTTGTTCGGGATCTGTTGTAGCAATACCATCTGAATCAACAGCCCAGTCATCTGGAATTTTTTTACCCTCTGTTTTTGCTCTCATAACTTTACCGCGCGCTACCTTTGCAAGAGAGAGGTCAATCACAAATGGTGAGGCCGAATCCCTTGGACAGGAAAATGCAATGGGATTGGTTCCAAAGATAGGGGTGGAGCCACCCCAAGGCGCCATCGCAGCTGGGGTATTTGAAAACATAAGCGCAACCACGCCCTGAGCTGCATAGCGCTCAACATGATGACCTAGAACGCCAGCATGGTGAGATTTATTAATCGTAACTAGAAGGGCCCCATTTTCGCGAACCATAGGCATTGCCTGCGAATAAGCATGGTCTAATGCAGGAAATGCAAATCCATGATCTGCATCTAGCGCAAGCCAGCCCTTTCCCTGAAATTCTGATCTGATAGAAGCCCTAATATTTACTTTTCCACTTTTAATTTGTGCAAGATAGCTTTTCACTCTAGAGAGACCATGTCCCAATTGGCCATCGGTTTCAGCCAAAACTAAATAATGGGCAATTATCTTAGCATTATGGTTGCTCATCCCATGACTCTGAAAAGCATCAGAGACGATTTGCATCGCTTCTTGCGATTTCACGAAAATATGTTCCAAAGATTGAGGCGGAGGTTCCTCCGCCCTCCTTTTTTAAGCTGATCGATATAATTTGGTCATTGAAAATTCTCGATGGCCAAGTGCTTCAGCAGCTGTATTTCGACCATTTGCTGTGCGTATTATCATATCTATTAGTAGGTCGCCTGCTTCATCGATTGTGGTTTCACGTCTTAAAATACCTGATACATCGACATCAACATGCTCACTCATAGTACGGATGGTTCTTGGATTAGCTGTGATTTTGATCACAGGCACAATGGGGTTGCCTATCACATTACCTTGTCCAGTTGGAAATGTATGGATGACCGCCCCGCCTGCAGCCATTAATGTAACACATTCTGCAGCTGCAGAAGAGCTATCCATAAAATATAATCCTGCGCCAGATTGAGGTTTCTCCGCAGGGCCCAGAATGTCTATATATTTGGACGTTCGGCCTATTTTCTCAAGATTACCAAGTGCTTTCTCCTCTATAGTCGTTAATCCACCAAGAATATTGCCTTTGGTTGGCTGACTATCAGAGAGATCATCTGTTTGATGGGCAAAAATCACATCATCTTGATAGGCTTTCCACATTTTATACCACCGCTCACCAACCTCTGCATTAATTGCTCTCTCTTTACAAATATGCTCTGCCCCTGTAATCTCAGAGGTTTCACCAAAGAAACCTGTGATACCAATTGGTAAAAGCTTATCATACATATTACCAACTGTCGGGCAGGAGCCAAGACCTGTGGTCGTATCACTTTCACCGCATTTAGTTGAAATCCAGAGGTTAGAAAGAGGGCATTCCTCTCGCTGAAGCTCAGTTGCATAATGCACATATTCCTTTGCAATACGAGAGGCATCCATAATAGTTTTTAAATCACCATTTTGTTCAATTGATAACCCAGCAACAGGCTTTCCTGTTTCTGCGATACCATCCACAACACGTTGGGTCCAATCTGGCTCAATTCCAATAACCACAACAGCTGCTACATTTGCATTACACCCAGTCCCAATCAGTGTTCTAAAATGTACATCTAGGTCTTCCCCAAATTGTAGCCGACCATAAGCATGTGGGATAGCCAATGTGCCTTTGATATTATTGGCAACTGCTTCGCATGCTGCATTTGAAATATCATCCAACGGTAGGATCAATACATGATTTCGAACACCAATGTGACCATTATCACGTCGATAACCTTGAACCATTACATTTGAAAAATCAGTCATTTCTAGCTCCCTACCAACGCTTGGTTTTACAATTATGTGTATGTAAATGGTGACCTTTTGCACAATTTTGTATGATTCTGCCAATATCCTCACCATATTTATAGACAGTATCGCCTACCTTGTGATCTCTAAGAGATATCTTGTGACCGATAGGAACTGCTTGCTCCGCTTTTAACCGAAAGGTCGAATTATCATGAGTTATACAAACAAGCATATCTGTTCCGGCCGCTAGCCCCTCAACAACGACAACACCAACTGTGTCTTCATGATCGTGAACCAACAAATGGGGTATTTCTGACATTTTAATCTCTCCTATCGTCAGGGTTTCAATAGTATTTTTTGATGGGTAACAAGCCCATTTTGTAACTCTTCGAATGCCTCTGCACCCTCTGATAAAGCGCGCGCATGCGTCCAGTCTAGCGCGCCTAAACGCCCCTCAAAAATAGCAATTGCGGTTTCGCGAAAATCAGATGGCATTTATGCGTTTGTAATTTATCTTGGCGTAAATTTGAATAATAAACTAGAAAAAAATTTCGTCGGGATTCCGAAAGAGCCTGATGCGTTTAGTAATAATGCGAGAGGGTTTTTCGGAACACCCTCTTTTGAAAACGCATTGTTTGTCAATGCGAGGGATACAAGCTTATCTATAGACAGGTAGGACGAGCCCATTAATGCCAAAATCCTCACATCGAGGACTCAAATTTAGAAGAGCGAAAAAAAATTAAGGTTTTTTTAATTTTTTGATTCTTTTTTCTATGTCTTTCCGTATAGTGGAAAGACATAAAGAGGAGACCGGCAATGTTCCCATATAAAACAAACGCAATTTCAGCAGACTACTCACGCAGAAATACAGGAAACGGATATTTATTTGCGATTGCAGTAATTATTTTATTAGTCGCAGCATTTAGCTTGTTCAATTAAGCTGTAGGTACTCTGGGGGAGCCTCTAAAGGAAAACTATGTCTTATCGGAATGAGGTCTAACCTTCTAAGCTGGTTACTGAACCAGCCAAGACTTTCTAATCTAATCAGAAAATCATCCCAAAAGCGTTTTTAGCACTTCTATTCTTGCAAACTATTATGCATTTGTATGTGCATTATTGACGCATTCTATATTTATAATTTGATAATCCTAAACCATCTATTCTAAGGTGTTTGTCAAAAATGATATTAGGAAACTATTAATGCGGGTATTTATACTATTTATCACCTTGATAATTGGGAGTGTTGCTGGCACATATGCAGAACCCCTAAAATTTAACCATATTATAATTGATAACGTATGGATAAAAGACACCCCTCCAAATCACAAAACAACCGCAGGGTACCTCACGATTGAAAATCTTGGTGATAAAGATGAGAGATTACTGTCTGTATCTAGCTCTTTTGCTACCATAGGAGAAATCCACCAGATGAAGATGGATGGCGAGATAATGAAAATGAGGCCGATACCAGATGGATTAATTATCCCAGCTGGCGAGAGCATATATCTAAAGCCAGGCAGTTTTCATCTCATGTTTATGAAGCTTAATATGCAAATAATCCCGATGCAAACGCTCGAATTAACTTTAACATTTGAGAATCTGGGTTCTGTGATAGTACCAGCGACAGTAAAATCTGCTCCGGCTAGTGATAATTCAAATTCAAAAAAACATAATCATTAAACTTCATAGACATTATCACCTGTGCAAAAATTGCATCGCCAATAGCAATTATTAGCACTATTTAGGTGCAGCTTTTTTTATTACTAAATGAGATAGGTTAAAACTTGTATTAAGACACAATTTCTCCCCAAACATATTGTGCACATAAAAGGGGTGGTTCCTATCCTCCAAGCCACCCCCTTTTTGCATTTATTCTTTTCGTGAATAGTTTCAAAGAGGTACTATCAGAATAAGAGGCCTAATTTGCTCGCTTTTGTGGGTTCGCGAATGGCTGTTAATTTGCTATGACACTTCTGGATGAAACATTTAACACTCTTTTAGAAACCAGATAGGGGAAAGATATGACCGTCAAAGTAGCAATTAATGGATTTGGCCGGATAGGCAGAAATGTATTTAGAGCACTTATTGAAAATCCACGAAGTGATGTGGAAATTATTGCGGTAAATACAATCCCGTCTCTTTCTGACTCTGCATATCTGCTGGAATTTGATTCCGTGCATGGCAGGTTGCCAACATCTGTCACTATAGAGGGCGATATGATGCATGTCGCAGGCAACAAGGTTCGCTTTTTGAGCGAACGTGACCCAGAGGCTCTTGATTGGGGTGCGCTTGGGGTAGATGTTGTTATGGAATGTACTGGCATTTTTACCGATGCTGATAAAGCTGCTGTGCATCTAAGAGGAGGCGCCAAAAAAGTGCTTGTTTCTGCGCCTTCCAAAGGAGCTGATTTAACCGTGGTATATGGTGTAAATCACACCCTTATATCACCAGAACATAAAATCATCTCAAACGCGTCTTGCACAACCAATTGCCTAGCGCCAATTGCGCATATTCTGCATAATACATGTGGTATTAAACAAGGTTTCATGACCACTATTCACAGCTACACAGGCGACCAACGTATTCTGGACACAGAACATAAGGATTTATATCGCTCGCGTGCGGCTGCCTTAAACATGATCCCTACCACAACAGGCGCGGCAAAGGCTGTAGGACTTGTTTTACCAGAGCTAAACGGCAAGCTTGACGGGGTTGCTATTCGTGTTCCAACACCAAATGTTTCTGCGGTTGATTTTGTGTTTGAACCTATTAAGCAAACATCTGCTGATGAAATAAATCAATTTATTAAAATAGCTGCTAATGGCGAATTAAAAGGCGTTTTAGATTTTACAGAACGTGAGTTGGTATCAACAGATTTCAATCATCACCCAGCATCTTCGATAGCCCATATTGACCAGACACGGGTAATGCCAGATGGAATGACACGCATTTTCAGCTGGTATGATAATGAATGGGGTTTTTCTAACAGAATGCTTGATACGGTATCTTGTATGGGATGAACGCCTCCCCCCTATTCACAATCAGTAATAAAAAAAACGGCCTAAAGGCCGTTTTTTAATCTTTAATATTCGGATTGATTAGGCGTTAATATCAAACCTATCTGCGTTCATTACTTTATTCCACGCATCAATAAAATCAGTTATAAATTTATCATTTGAATCGCTCTGAGCATATAATTCAGCTAATGCACGAAGCTGAGAGTTTGAGCCAAAAACAAGATCCGTTTTACTCGCTTTGAATTTAA
>Ga0255753_1001380_pt1 | contig 29229 bp, 27 predicted proteins | sample 041ome_10_FD_179953 | JGI IMG/M metagenome (GOLD analysis project Ga0255753, IMG submission 179953) | Coastal salt marsh microbial communities from the Groves Creek Marsh, Skidaway Island, Georgia - 041412US metaG (version 2) | ecosystem: Environmental > Aquatic > Marine > Intertidal zone > Salt... | reverse complement strand
CATCAAAAAGGATTCTTTTTCCGAATTGCAACGATAAGTTAGATACTGATAACATAAATATGCGCAAAAATAGTAAGTTGAGAATTTTTAAACTAATATTAGTTAGTATAATTTTTATCTTTTATTCATGTAATAATATAAACTCAAGTGATGATTTTTTTCTAGGAGGAGAAATAATAAATCCTTCATCTAATTATGTTAATTTTTATTACAATAACATTAAGATAGATTCTTTAGAACTTGATTCAGAAAATAAATTTTTTAAAAAAATTGAAAACATTAAACCTGGTATTTATAGAATTGAACACTTACCTGAAAATCAATATATAATAATAGAGAATGGAGACAGCTTATGGATCAGAGTTAATGTTGAAGATTTTAAAGAATCGTTAACATTTAGTGGAAAAGGTTCTTCAAAAAACAACTTTTTAGTTGACATGTCTAATATGGATGATTATGAAAATGAATATCTATCAAGATATTATGTTGAAGAGAGTGAAATTTTTAAAAGCAAAATAGACTCCTTGATGAATGAAAAACTTAGAATTTGGGATTTATTTGATAAAGCTGTTGATCAAAAAAAATTATCTAACAGTATCACTAAATCTAGTATAAAGTATAATTACTTTAATAAGCTTGAAAGGTATGCACTTCTTAGAGGCACAAATTGGACAAAAAACAAAAGAGAATCATATTACAAATACAGAGATGAAATTGACTTAAATGATTCTGATCTGTCTCTTTTTGAACCTTATGTAACGTATTTAATGAATTACTTTAATGAAAAGACACTAGATAGTGGTAAGATATATTTTTATGAAAAAAATAATACAGATTTTAATGTTAAAAAACTACTGATTATAGACTCTCAAATAAGCGACCCATATCTAAAGAACAATTTAGCAAGAGCAACTGCTATAGAAGAAATTTTAAATTATAGAAACAATGAATTTCATGATGAGTTTATTGACTATTACAAATATGTAAATACATCTGAGAAATATCTAGATGAAATAACAAAGTTATATGTTGATATAAATAAAATGCAAAAAGGCAATCTCTTACCAGATGTTGAAATAATTAATTTTGAGGGAAGCACAAACTCAAGTAACATGGAATTTAAAGGCCAGAAAACATTTATTTATTTCTGGTCTCAAACTCAAATGAATCACTACAGGAGAACTATTCGAAGAGTTGAGGAACTTAAGTCACAATATCCAGATTACAGATTCGTTGGAATATGTATTCAACCATATACAGATATGGTTAGTCAAGCACAGAACATTCTAAATCTGGATTTAACAAACCAATATTCTTTTAAAAATTTTGAGAAGTCGAGTAAAAGCTGGGTTTTGACTTTTTTAAATAAGACAATAATTATTGATGAAAAATCAAAAATTATTGATGGCTTTAGTAATCTTTTTACTAATGATGTTGAAAAAACTTTAGATTTAAATTAGTTTCCTTTCTTATGATCATTTAGAAACTTCTCTAAACCTATATCAGTTAGAGGGTGTTTTAAAAGTCCCTTGATAGCAGATAGAGGACTAGTTATTACATCAGCACCAATTTTAGCACAATCAATTATATGCATTGTATGTCTTATTGAAGCTGCAAGAATCTCTGTTTCATATGCATAGTTATCATAGATATCTCTAATATCACTAATTAAGTCTAGGCCATCAGTAGAAATATCATCAAGCCTTCCTATGAAGGGAGACACATATGTAGCTCCTGCTTTTGCTGCTAACAAAGCTTGTCCTGATGAAAAAACAAGAGTACAATTTGTTTTAAGTCCTTTATCGCTAAAGTATCTAATAGCTTTTACTCCTTCTTCAATCATAGGGACCTTAATAACTATTTGTTTATGAAGTGATGCAAGCTCCTCACCTTCTTTTACAATTCCATTATAATCAACAGATATTACTTCAGCAGACACATCTCCATCTACTATATCACAAATTTTTAGATAATGATCAATAATGTTTTTTTGACCAGTAATACCTTCTTTTGCCATTAATGAGGGGTTTGTTGTTACTCCATCAAGTATTCCAAGAGATTGAGCTTCTTTTATTTGGTCTAGGTTTGCTGTATCAATAAAAAATTTCATAATTCTTAGCTATATAGTTTCATTATTATTTTTTGAAAAAGCTTATCTGGTAATAGACTTTTCAACGTAATTTTCTTTTCAAGAAAACCGCCGACAAGGTAATTAATTTTTGGTTTCTTTTGTTTAATAATTTTCAACACTAAGTTGGCAACTTCAATCGGGTCTCTTCCATGATTCATTTTTCCATTAACACTTTTAATAATTTTTTTATATTCTTGAAAATAAGGTGAAGAAGTGGGATTATCTGAGTCCCTCCTATTATTCAAAATTTCAGTTTTATAGTCACCTGGAGAAATATTTACAACATTAACATTATACTTTTTAAGTTCAATATTTAAACTTTCAGCTATAATTCTAAAAGAAGCTTTTGATGCACAATAAGCACTCCAAAAAGGAAGGCCGAGATATCCTGCAATTGAAGTAATGTTAATTATTAAACCCATTTTTTTTGATCTCATGTGAGGTAAGACTGTTTGGATTAAATTAAGCTGACTAAAAAAATTTGTATCAAATACTCTTTTAACATCATCCATTTTGATTGTTTCAGTTGGTCCAGTAATGTTAATTCCTGCATTGTTAACTAAAACATCAATTTCCCCATATTTCTTTATTATCTGGTCAACTTCAGACTTTGATGCTTCATAGTCATTTATATCAAGTTTAATGGTTAAATAGTCAGAGTTAATTTTTTCAGCATTTCTAGATGTCCCGATTACAGTGTACCCTTCAGAGTGAAGTTTTTCAGCTATTGTTCTTCCAAATCCAGAAGAAGTTCCAGTGATTAAAATGACCTTGCTCATTATTTATTAAATATATTAGTTATAAATTTAATACATGAAATATACAGTTGTTTTTTTGTTTCCACTATTAATATTTAACTGTCAAAGCTCTAGTGATAAAGATTTTAAAATAAATATTAGCTCATCTGACAAAATAATCTCAAATGGGGACAATATCAAAATTGTTATAGAATCAAAATCAGGACAAGTTATTGACTCCGCAGCATATTACTTAAATGAAAAAGAAGTAACTAATGAGACCACTCTAAAAGACTTAAAATTAGGTGAGAACATAGCAAAAGTTAAGATTTACTCTAATGGAATAGAGCATTCTATTGATAGAAGTTTTGATGTTTATTCAAATAAGAAACCTGAGATAATGACTTATGAAATTATTAAGGAATATAACCATGATCAAAATGCTTATACTCAAGGATTAGAATTTTATGGGAATAATTTATATGAAAGTACAGGACTTAATGGCAAGTCATCATTAAGAAAAGTTGATTTAAATACTGGCGAAATTCTAAAAGTTCTAAATCTTAACTATGAGTATTTTGCTGAAGGTTTGACAATATTAAATGATAAAATATTTCAATTAACATGGAGAAACAAAATTGGCTTTATATATGATCTTGATTTTAATAAAATTGGAAGTTTTGATTATAATAAGAGTATTGAGGGATGGGGATTAACTAACGATGGTGAATACATATATAAGTCAGATGGAACAAGCAAGATATGGAGATTAAATCCTGATACACTTGAAGAAATTGATTTTATTGATGTTATGACAGATAAATCAAGGATTAGAAATATTAATGAGTTAGAATATATTGATGGAAAAATTTATGCAAACACTTACCAGCAAAACAGAGATGTTATTATTATTATTAATCCTAAGGATGGGGCCGTTGAAAGTGTAATAGATTTTACTGGTATTAGAAATAGAGTTTTAAATACTCCTGAAACAGATGTAATGAATGGTATAGCAGAGCTTAACGGAAAATTATTTGTTACTGGAAAAAACTGGAATAAATTATTTGAAGTAAAAATTTATAGCAGAAAATAATCTCTAGCTATTAAATAAAGGCCTGTCTATCATATAAGATTCTACTTTCTTTCCAATATCAATTAAGAGATTTTCTTTATTAGAATTTTCTATTGACGAGTTAATAGTTTCTGCAACAAAATCCATGTCCTGCTCATTCAGCCCTCTTGTGGTAATAGCAGGTGTACCAATTCTAATACCACTAGTAACAAAGGGTGATTGATCATCAAAAGGCACCATATTCTTATTTACAGTAATATTTGAAATACCAAGCACTCTTTCAGCTTCCTTTCCAGTAATATTTTTATTTCTTAAGTCAATAAGCATTAAGTGGTTATCTGTTCCGCCTGAGACAATATTATAACCCATATTGATAAGATTTTCTGATAACCTTTTAGCATTAATTATTACTTGGCCTATGTATTTTTCAAAGTTTGCTTCAAGGGCTTCACCAAAGGCAATTCCTTTAGCAGCAATTACATGTTCTAATGGACCACCTTGATTTCCAGGAAAAATAGCAGAGTCAAGAACAGATGACATCTTTTTTAAATTTCCATTTTTAAGTTTTAAACCAAAGGGATTATCAAAATCTTTACCCATCATTATTATACCGCCTCTTGGGCCTCTAAGAGTTTTGTGGGTAGTTGAGGTAATAACATGACAATAAGGAACTGGATCACTTAAAAAGCCTTTTGCAATCAAACCTGATGGGTGAGCAATATCTGCATGAAGAAAAGCTCCAACTTCATCAGCAATTTCTCTAAATTTAGAAAAATCAATATCTCTTGAATATGCTGAAGCTCCAACAATTATTAATTTAGGCATAACCTCCTTAGCTTTTGTTAGAATTTCACTATAATCAAAAATTCCTTCTTTAGTCACACCATAAAAACTAGATGTATATATTTTACCTGAAAAATTAACATTGGAACCATGAGTTAAATGCCCACCATGAGAAAGATCAAGACCTAATATTTTATCCCCTGGCTTAAGAAAAGCATCAAATACAGCTGTGTTAGCTTGAGAACCTGAGTGAGGTTGTACATTTGCATATTCAACTTTAAATAACTCTTTTAATCTGTCAATTGCAATTAGCTCTATTTGATCTACTACTTCACAACCTCCATAATATCTTTTACCTGGATAACCTTCAGCATATTTATTTGTCAGAATAGATCCAGTTGCCTTCATAACATCTTCACTAGTGAAGTTCTCAGATGCAATTAATTCAAGTCCACCAAGTTGTCTAATTTTTTCTTTTTCAATTAAACTAAATATTTTTTCTTGACTATTCATTACAGAGAATTAAAGTGCTAAATTAATAAAATAGGAACTCTAGTTTGTTTGTTTCCTATTATATAAATCAACTAGTTATAAACAATTTTTATTATTAAATATTAGATTAGATTAGATCAATCTTCATAAAATATAAGTCATCATTATTTGGCCAATAATCTTTCTTTATGTATTCAATTTTAAAATTTAATTTCTCATAAAATTTATATGTAAGATTGGAAGTCTCAACTTCAATTACACTTAATTTTCTATCATTCTTTAAAATTTTAATACAATAATTAACTAGCTTTTTACCTAAGCCCAAACCATGATAATTGGGGTGTATAAATAACCAGCATATTCTAGCAGTTTTTTTATTCTCATATGCATAGCCACCTCCTCCTACTTCTTTACCTTGGGATTCAATTATAAAATAGGATTCAAGATTTTTAGAATTAAAGTATTTTTTAAAATCATCTAATTCTTTTTTGTCAAAGTATTTTGGGACATTTAATAAGAATATTTTGCTCAAAGATTTAAAGTCTTGTATTTGAGCTGTTCTTATTATCGCCATATGATAAATATAAATTATTCCTTTTCAAATTTGTAATTTTACATCATGAATAGTTCAGTTAACATAAAAAATAAAAAAGCTAAGTATGATTACTCGTTACTAGATAGCTATACTTGTGGGATTGTATTGACTGGAAATGAGATAAAATCAATAAGAAATTCTAAAGCATCGCTTAATAATTCATATTGTGAATATACTGACGGTGAACTATTCGTAATCAATCTTCATATTGATCAATATGAGAATTCAAGTGAGCAAAATTATGATCCAAAAAGAAAGAGAAAACTACTTCTTAATAGACAAGAGTTAAAAAAAATTGAAAAAGACGTTCGTGATATTGGAATTACTGTTGTTGCAACTTCTCTTTTTATTAGTAAAAAAGGAATAGCAAAGCTTAACATATCTGTTGCAAAAGGTAAAAGAGAGTTTGATAAAAGAAATGTGATTAAAGACAGAGAAAATAAGATAAGTCTAAAAAGAATTAAAAAGAACTTCAATAATTAGTTTTTATTTTTTAGCATAGGAACAAATCGAAAATTTCCAAAGGTTTCTTTTTTAAATTCATTTTCTGAAATCCTAATAATTTTTGTCATGACTTGTATATCTTTTCCAACAGGAATTATTAACCTACCTCCTATTTTTAACTGCATTACAAGTTTCTTTGGGATTACTGGTGAACCTGCTGTTACTATTATACCATCAAAAGGTGAATGATCTTCCATTCCATTAAAGCCATCTCCATAAATAAATTTTTTAGGTTTAATTTTCATCTTATCAAATAGATTGGATGTAGATCTATACAAGGCATGGTCTCTTTCAATTGTATATATATCTAGACTTAAATAATCTAGAACTGCAGTTTGATAACCAGAGCCTGTACCAATTTCTAAAATTTTATCATTAGCTGATGGGTTAAGAAGTTGTGTCTGAAAAGCAACAGTATATGGCTGTGATATAGTTTGATCATTTTCTATTGGAAGGGCCTTGTCAATATATGCTTGTTCTGAAAGCCCAGGATCAATAAATAAATGTCTAGGTATGTTTTCAATAGCACTGAGGATTCTATGATCTTTAATGCCTTTTTCTCTTAATTCTGATACTAGAATTCTTCGTCTTCCTTTGTGCTTAAAATTATCTTCCACTTATGCTAATATTAAATTAATACTCGATTATTCCAAAAGAAGATTGTATTTTTAGCAAATGATAAAAGTTGGTGTAATTGGAGCCGGACATCTAGGTAAGATTCATCTAAAAATTATTAATTCATCAAATCAAAATTTAATAGGATTTTATGATACTGATGAGACTAATTCAGAAAAGCTTTCGTCAGAATATGGTTATAAATACTATAATGATTTAGACCTATTGCTTAAAGATATTGACGCTGCAGTTATAGTATCCCCAACAACTACTCATTTTGAAATTGCTAAAAAATGTATAGAAGCTGGGAAACATATATTTGTTGAAAAACCATTAACATCAAACTCTAATGAGGCTCAAATTATTAACGAATTAGCATCAAAGAATAAAATAGTTGGTCAAGTTGGATTTGTAGAGAGATATAATCAGGCATTCATTTCTTGTAATAGATTTATAAAAAATCCAAAATTTATTGAATCACATAGACTTTCAGATTTTAATCCAAGAGGCACCGATGTGTCTGTAATAATGGATCTAATGATCCATGATATAGATATTGTTTTAAAAGTTGTAAACTCAAAAGTTAAAAAAATTAATGCTTCTGGAGTATCTATAATTAGTACTACTCCTGATATAGCAAATGCAAGAATTGAGTTTGAGAATGGGTGTATTGCTAACCTAACATCAAGTAGAATTTCTCTGAAAAAAATGAGAAAAACTAGAATTTTTCAAGGAGATGCATACATTTCTATTAACTTTTTAGAGAAAGATTATCAAGTAGTTAGAATCAGAGGGAAAGAACCTAACGATTCAGATAGTTCAATTATCATCAAAAATAATGACGGTGAAGAAAAAGTAATATTTTTTGAAACACCTGAAATAGTTGAAATTAATTCAATTGAATCAGAGTTAAATGATTTTTTTGAGTCTATTAACAATAATTCTGAATCACAAGTTCCACTTAGTGATGGCCTTTTAGCGCTAGAAGTAGCTGAAGAGATAATCAGTCAACTATGAGCATAAGAGATAATATCCTGAGTATAAAAGATGAAATAAGCAATGAAGTTAAATTAGTTGCAGTTTCCAAGACTAGATCTATAGATGAAATAAAAGAAGCATATGATTCCAATCAAAAGATCTTTGGGGAAAACAGAGTTCAAGAAATTGTTGAAAAACATCAACTATTACCAGATGATATCGAGTGGCATATGATTGGACATCTTCAAAAAAATAAGGTGAAATATATCTCAAACTTTATCTCATTGATACATTCGCTAGACAGAATTTCATTAGCAACAGAAATAGATAAATGTGCAAAAAAATCAAATAGAAAAATTGATTGCCTAATACAACTTAAAATTTCTTCAGAAGAAACAAAATTTGGCTTAGATACAAACCTTCTAGAGGATTTTTATTTTGATATTCAAAAATATGAGAATATTAATATTGTTGGGTTAATGGGTATGGCAAGTTTTACTGAAGATCAACAAAAAATAAGTGATGAATTTTCTCAAATTAAGGAATTATATGATAGAATGAGTTTGAATAATTCTAAATTAAAATTTTTATCAATTGGTATGAGTGATGACTATAGATTAGCAATCGAAAAAGGCTCAAATATGATAAGGGTTGGTAGTAAAATTTTCGGAAAAAGAAGTTATTGATGTATACAATAGTTGACCTTGAAGCTACAGGTGGAAAATTTAATGAAGAATCAATAATTGAGATTGCCATTTATAAATTTGATGGTGTCTCTATTACTGATCAGTTTATAAGCCTAGTAAACCCTGAAAAAGAGATACATCCTTATGTAGAAAAACTTACTGGAATTTCATCGAAGATGCTTAAGACAGCTCCTAAATTTCATGAAATAGCTAAGAGAGTCATTGAAATAACTTCTGAATCTATTCTAGTAGCACACAACGCACAATTTGATTATAGAATTTTACAATTAGAGTTTAAGAGATTAGGGTTTGATTTTTCAATGAAATCTATATGCACTGTTATTTTATCTCAAGAATTACTTCCTGAGCAGGAATCATATAAACTTGGAAGATTATCTAGAAGTCTTGGAATTCCAATCAAGGATAGACATCGTGCAAGTGGAGATGCACTTGCGACTGTTGAGTTATTTAAACTTCTTTTAGAAAAAGATGTTAAACAAGAAATAATAAGAAAAAGTATTGTCGAATTTCCTGGTGAAAAAATGGATAACATTTTTAAAGACGTTATAGATAATCTTAAGGAAAATACAGGAGTCTTCTATATATATAATGAGAACAATGAATTAGTTTATATTGATTTTAGTAAGGATATTAAGAATAAACTAATTAAGTTGTTTACTAGTAAAAAATTCATACCAAAGTACGTTCAGAATAATTTTAAAACAATTAAGGTACATCCTACAGGCAATGTTCACATTGCAATTTTGAAGACTCTTCAAGAGATTAATTCTCTTAGGCCTAAAATTAACAATAATGTTGATCCAAAAATTTTCTCCAAAATTTCTAAACCTAAAATTATAAATGAGGTTTCAGACTTTGTAATAACATTTAATGGAAAGAAAGAGACTGACAAAAGTTTTATTCTCTTTAAAAGTGGTGTTATAGAAGGATATGGCTATTTTGAGCTTTTTAATAACATAAATTCTGAGAAAAAAATTAATTCTAGATTAGTAAAAGTGGATGAGTCAAAAAGGGTTAAAAACTATGTATATACTCTAATTTCTGAGAAGAGATATAAAAAACTAGTAAATTTGAAAGAAATTTATAAATTTTCAGACATTGAATAAAACACGTCAGAAGATACATGATATTATATATGAAGCAGACACCCCCGCTGGAAAAGTGTTTGATATATCATTAATTATAGTAATCATAATCAGTGTTGTACTGGTAGCTCTTGAAACAGTTGGTTGGATAAACCAGCAATACTATGAAATACTTAATATAGCTGAATGGACAATTACTATATTATTTACTATTGAATATATATTAAGAGTTGTATCTATTCACCACCCAAGAAAATATATTTTCAGCTTTTATGGTATTATAGATTTATTGGCTACTATTCCTAAATATATATCATTATTTATAGTTGGTGCTCAGCTAGAAACAATGATGGCTATTAGAGCACTTAGAATTCTTAGAATTTTCCGTGTACTTCATATATCTAGATATATTGGTGAATCTAACTTCCTTGTTAGATCATTGTTAGTGAGCAGAGCAAAGATTATAATCTTTTTACTGTTTGTTCTAATTATGTGTATTTTATTTGGAACGCTAATGTATTTAATCGAAGGTCCTGAAGCAGGTTTTGACAATATTCCTGAAAGTATTTACTGGTGTATAAGCACAATATCAACAGTTGGTTATGGCGATATTGTTCCATTAACAGGGTTAGGTAAGTTTCTTGCATCAATACTAATGATTCTTGGTTATGGAATTATTGCAGTTCCAACCGGAATAATTTCTGCTGAAATGGCTCAAAGAAGAAAAAAAGTTGATGTGAATACAAGGGTGTGTGCTGAATGTTTAAATGATAAGCATAAAGACAATGCTGTATTCTGTCACCAATGTGGTTGTCACCTTGATGAAGACAAATAAAAACTTAATATACATAGCTGGGCCAACAGGTGTTGGGAAAACAGAATTAAGTATAGAACTTGCAAAAAAACTTAAAACTGAAATTGTTTCATGTGACTCTAGACAGTTTTATAAAGAACTAGAGATAGGCACATGTCCTCCTACAGAACATCAATTAAAAGAAATAAAACATCATTTTATTCACAACAAGAGTATTCATGATAAATATAATGTCGGATTATATGAAAAAGATGCAATACATATAATTAATAGTCTATTTGAGAATAAAGAATATTTAATTTTAGTTGGAGGCTCAGGACTGTATGCTGATTCCGTAATATATGGGATAGATGAGTTTCCAGAGATTCCTGAGAAAATTAGAGATGAAATTACAAGAATATATAAAGATAAAGGGATCTCATACCTACAAGAGGAATTAAAAGAATTAGATAGGGAGTATTATGAAATTGTGGATTTAAAAAATCAGAGCAGAATAATTAGAGCATTAGAAATCATAAAATTTACTGGAAATAAATTTTCATCACATAGAAAACAGACAAAGAAGGAAAGAGAATTTAAAACAAAAGTTATTCTTTTAGAATGCCCTCGGGAAATACTTTATAACAGAATTAATAGTAGAGTTGATGTTATGATTAGTAATGGGCTAGAAGAAGAGGCCCGAAACTTAAAAAAATATTCTAATTTAAACACTTTAAATACAGTTGGTTACAAAGAATTTTTTGATTATTTTGAAAATAAATTATCTTATAATGAAACAATTAATAAGATAAAACAGAATACTAGGAATTACGCAAAAAGGCAAATAACTTGGTATAAAAAATATAGTAATGCAATTAAAGTATCTAATTCTGAAGTTTCAACAAATTTAATTAACCACTTAAATATTAAGTCATGAGAATTATCAAAATATTATCAATTTCATTTTTACTTTTTTCATCAATAAATGCACAAAAAGATTACAAACAAGATGTCTTTAATCAAGGAATGAAGAATATAAATGAATTCATTGAGTTTTTATCTTATCCTAATGATGCTAATTACAAAGATGACATATACAAACTAATTGATTTTACCGAAAACAAGTTTAATTTACTTGATTTCAAAACAAAAAGATTGGTTACCGAAACACTTCCTCTTTTACTTGCAGAAAAAGAGATTGATAAAGATCTAAAGACAGTTTTGATATATCTACATCTGGATGGTCAGCCTATTGATGTCTCAAAATGGAATCAAGAAGACCCTTTCTCTCCTGTATTCAAAAAGAGGGTTAATGATAATTTTGAAATTTTGAACTGGAATGATATTAAGGATTATAATTATGAAGAATTAGATAAAAATGATATCAGAATTTTTGCAAGATCTTCATCAGATGCAAAGGGTCCTGTCATGATGCTAATTCAAGCCTTAAGATTTATGGATTCAAAAAATATTAAGCAAAAGTTTAATATTAAGTTAATAATGGATTTTGAAGAAGAGAAAAGCTCTCCTAGTTTACCATTTGCAGTAGAGAAGTACAAGAATGAATTAAGTAGTGATGCATTATTAATATTTGACGGACCACAACATGAATCTGGTCTTCCAACTTTGAACTTCGGCAATAGAGGTATATCTTCCATAACTCTTAAAACCTATGGGCCAATTGTTCCTCAACATAGTGGTCATTTTGGGAACTATGCTCCTAACCCTGTTTTTAGAATGTCTAAGATTTTGTCATCTATGAAAGATGAAAATGGAATTGTTAAAATAGATGGATATTATGATGGGATTGAGCTTAGTGATGAAATTAAAGAATATTTAGATGCAGTCCCTGATGATGAAACTAATATGAAGGATAAAATGCAGTTTAAAAATCCTGAATCAGTTGGTAACTCATATCAAGAATCTATTCAATATCCCTCACTTAATGTTAGAGGGATTAGCTCAGGATGGGTAGGCTCAGAGGCTAGAACTATTGTTCCATCAGAATGTATTGCTGAAATAGATGTAAGATTAGTTATTGAAACTGATGGATATAGACTTCATGATTTAATAAAAAAACATATAGAATCTCTTGGTTATATTGTTATTGACAATGAACCAACCAAAGAAATGAGATTAAAATATGACAAAATTGTAAGGTTTAACTCGCGTGTTTCATATCCTGCATTTAGAACTGATATAAATAGTGATCTTGGAATTTGGTTAAAAGATGTAATGGTTAATACATTCGATAAAGAACCTGTTTTAAAAAGAACTAGTGGAGGTTCAGTTCCTATTTCACCATTTGTAAACACACTCAATATACCTGCTGTTGGAGTCCCAACTGTTAATAAAGACAATAATCAGCATAGTCCAAATGAGAATATAAAGATTACTAATTATATTAAAGGTATTGAGACATTTATTGGAATACTCTCCAGTGAGTTTGACTAGGATATAGCTAAAATTATATTTTCTTTTAGATCTGAAATTATATCATTAGAATTTCGTGGCTTAAAATTGCTGCCAGTTATTTTATCAAAAAGTTCTATATATCTTTTGGAAACATCCATTACAATATTATCAGAAATTTCAGGAAGTTTCTGACCTTCCTTCCCTTGAAAGTCATTCTTTATTAACCACTGACGAAAAAATTCTTTAGACAGTTGTTTAGGGGTTTCTCCCCTATTCATATAATCATCATATGTATCTTCATAAAAATATCTAGAGGAATCAGGAGTGTGAATCTCATCAATTAAGCAAAGATTATTTTTGGAATCATATCCAAATTCATATTTTGTGTCTACTAGAATTAATCCTCTTTTTTTTGCAATTTCAGTACCTCTCCTAAATAGTTTATGAGTTATATTCTCTATTTCTTCGTATTGATCTAATGTTAAAATACCTTTTTTAATTATATCAGATTTAGATATATCTTCATCATGACCAAAATCAGCTTTTGTGCTTGGAGTAATTATGGGATTATCAAATTTTTGATTTGATACTAAACCATTTGGTAAATTAACTCCACAAATGCTTCTCATACCAGAACTATACAATCTGTCAGAATGTCCACTTAAGTATCCTCTAATGACCATTTCCACTTTTACAGGATTAAGTTTCCTGCCAATTGAAACATTTGGATCGGGAGATGATATAAGCCAATTTTGAATTATATCTTCAGTGGACTTTAACATATCAACTGAAATTTGATTTAACACTTGACCTTTAAATGGAATTGGTTTAGGCATGACAATGTCAAATGCAGAAATTCTATCAGATGCAATAACAACCAATATATCACCTTCTAAAGAGTATACATCTCTTACTTTACCTTCATATTTGGATATTTGACCAGGAAGATTAAAATCTGTTTTAAAAATTGTATTCAAAACCTATTTATTTTTCAATATTATTATATGCATCGATAACTTTTTTAACTATAGGGTGCCTAATTACATCTTTATCATCAAGATAGATTATATCAATACCCTTCTTTCTTGAAAGTATCTTAATTGCATCTTTTAATCCAGAGCTTACTTTTCTTGGAAGATCTATTTGACCAGGATCTCCAGTAACCATAAATTTAGCATTCATACCCATTCTAGTTAAAAACATTTTCATCTGAGCATTAGTTGTATTTTGTGCTTCATCTAAAATCACAAAAGCATTATCCAATGTTCTTCCCCTCATAAATGCTAAAGGAGCAATCTCAATTGTCCTATCTTCAAGAAATTTCTGTAGCTTATTAACTGGAATCATATCTCTAAGAGCATCATAAAGAGGTTGCATATACGGATCAAGCTTTTCTTTTAAATCTCCTGGGAGATAACCTAAATTTTCTCCAGCTTCAACTGCAGGTCTTGTTAATATAATTTTTTTAATTTCTTTCTCTTTTAGAGCTTTTACAGCCATCGCAACACCAGTATAAGTTTTTCCTGTACCTGCTGGACCAATTGCAAATATTAAGTCATTATTTAAAATAGACTTATGAAGTTTTTTTTGATTTGTGGTTTTAGCTAATATAGGTTTACCGGAAACACCATGTAAAATTAGTGAAGGTTTGTCACCATTAAATTTTATGTCCTTAACAACAATATCATTTATTACATCTGGATCTATATTATTATAATCTGAATAATAATTTAATAGAGTTCTAAATTTATTATCAAATAATTTTAATTCACTTTTTTCACCAAGGGCTTTAATAGTTTGACCTCTTTGAACCAGTTTAAGTTTTGGGAAACTAGATTTTAAAGAATTTAAATTATCTCTTGAGAAAAAATTTTGCGGATCAACATCAGTTAGTTCAAATTCTAGCTCACTCAATAGATTTAATTTAAAAATTTGTTATAATAGATTATTTAATCCAAATTTACATAAAATTTATAAAGTTTATCTTAATTAATGTCTATCATAACCTTAACTACAGATTATGGAAATAAGGACTATTTTGTTAGTTCCTTAAAGGCAAAAATAGTTTCAGAAATTGATTCAGCAGAAATTATAGATATATCGCATAATATTAGCCCATTTAATTTAACTGAAGCTGGGTATATTCTTGAAGGGGCACACAAAAACTTTCCAAAAGGGACAATTCATATGATCTGTGTAGATTCAGAACTTACTCCTGAAAATAAACATATAGTAATCAAGCATGAAGAATCATTTTTTATTGGTGCTGATAATGGAGTATTCTCTTTAATTTTCAAGGATATTATTCCAGAAAATATTTTTGAAATTAATTTACATAATAGCTTTAATTATAAAATATCTTCAGATGATTTATTTGTTAAGGTATTAGGACATATTTTAAGATCTGGACCTTTAAATGTTGTTGGCTCAAAAATCAATAAGATTAAGGAGATTAAAAATTTAAGACCTGTTGTAAACCAAGAACAAAATCAAATTATAGGCAGTGTAATTTATATAGACAACTATGGCAATGTTATAACAAATATTACTGAAAAGTTATTTAAAGAGATTTCAAAAACTAGATACTTTACAATAAATGCAAGAAACGTTAAGTTCACAAAAATTTATAAGAATTACTCTGATGCAATTGATTTTAGCCTAGATAAAAAAGATCGAGAAGAAGATGGAAAAAAGATGGCAATATTTAATAGTCTTGGCTACCTTCAACTAAGTATTTATAAAAGTAACCCCAAGACAGTGGGAAGTGCTAGCACCTTATTTGGACTAGATTATCGAGATCCTGTTAGCATTTATTTTTAGTGTTTGTATTTGGTAGATAACTTTTATAAGTAATTATAAGATTTATAATATCAAATAAATATATTTGAAAAAAAACACATGAAGTTTATTGTTTCATCATCGATTTTGTACAAAGAACTCCAAATTCTAGGCGGAGTAATTAATTCTTCAAATACAATTCCTATACTTGATAATTTTTTATTTGAAGTAGATAATAACAAACTTAAGATCAGTTCATCAGATCTTGAGTCTACAATGACTTCAGAAATTGATATTGAGTCTCAATCTTCAGATAAAGTGGCAATCTCTGCTAAACTATTAATAGATATTCTAAAGACATTTTCAGATCAACCATTGACATTTATAAAAACTGAAAATAATACTATTGAGATTAGCGCAAGTAATGGAAAATATTCTCTTGCCTACTTAGAAGGTGGAGAATTTCCAAAACAAATTGAAATTTTAGATGCACATGAAACTATAATTAATGGAGTTGATCTAGGTAATGCAATAAATTCAACAATCTTTGCTTCTGGAACAGATGACCTCAGACCTGTCATGAGCGGAGTCTTTTTTCAATTTAATAGCGAATCTTTAAAGTTTGTTGCAACCGACGCTCATAAACTAGTGAAGTTTGAAACTTCTGATTATAACTCCAAAGAAGTATCTGAATTTATTATGCCTAAAAAGCCTTTACAAATACTTAAAGGTATTCTTCAGTCACATGATTCTGAAATAACTATTCAGCATAATGAGTCTAATGCAAAATTTATTTTTGGAAAAAGTTCAATTACTTCAAGGCTAATTGATGGTAAGTTTCCTAATTATGAAGCTGTCATTCCAAAAGATAATCCCAATGTACTCACAATTGATAGAGAGCTTTTCTTAAACTCTGTTCGAAGAGTTAGTATTTTCTCTAATAAGACAACTAATCAAATTAGGATTAAACTTGCAGGATCTCTCTTAAATATTAGCGCTGAAGACTTTGACTTTAGCAATAGAGCAGATGAAAATCTAGAGTGTGAGTATTCAGGTGATGATATCCAAATTGGATTTAACTCAAAGTTTTTAATTGAAATGCTTAATAATTTAGATTCTGAAACCATCACACTCTCAATGTCTCATCCAAACAGAGCAGGTATTATAAGGCCAGTAAATGAAAAAGACTCTTCGCAAGAGTCAATAACTATGCTTGTAATGCCAGTGATGTTAAATGATTAGTCAACTGACTCTTCTATTCCCTTAGACGCTTGCTTATAAACACCTTTCTCAAGCTTTTTTCTAATTGAAGAAAATGCATCAAGAGTTTCATTAATGTCATTAATATTGTGTGAAGCGGTTGGAATTAATCTAAGGAGAATTAATCCCTTTGGAATTACAGGATAAACAACAATTGAACAAAAAATATGATAATTTTCTCTTAAGTCTTTAACTAGGGTCATTGCCTCAGGAATACTACCCTTTAGGTATACTGGCGTAACACAACTTTGTGTTAAACCAATATCAAAACCTCTTTCCTTCAAACCAGATTGAAGTAAATTAACATTTTCCCAAAGTTTTTGTTTAAACTCAGGTCTAGTCTTAATTAATTCAAGTCTTTTAAGGGCTCCAATCACTAACTGCATCTGAAGAGATTTTGCAAACATTTGTGAACGCATATTATATTTCAAGAATTCAATTATTTCAGAATCACCAGCAATAAAAGCACCAGTTGAAGCTAGTGATTTAGCAAAAGTTGCAAAGTACACATCAATTTGATCTTGAACGCCCTGCTCCTCACCTGCACCTGCTCCGGTTTTTCCTAACGTTCCAAAACCGTGAGCATCATCCACAAGAAGTCTAAATTTAAATTTATCTTTCAATGCAACTATTTCTTTTAGTTTTCCTTGCTCTCCCCTCATCCCAAAGACTCCTTCAGAAATTACTAGTACTCCTCCACCTGTTTGCTCAGCAAGTTTAGTAGCTCTTTCAAGATTTTTTTCTAAACTTTTCATATCATTATGTTGATATGTGAATCGCTTGCCAAGGTGAAGCCTAACTCCATCAATTATACATGCGTGAGAATCAATATCATAAACAATAATATCATTTTTAGTTACTAGTGTATCTATAGTGGAAAGGATTCCTTGATATCCAAAATTAAGAAGGTATGCAGATTCCTTTGAAACAAATTTAGCAAGTTCAGATTCTAATTTTTCATGAAGATTAGTATGACCGGACATCATTCTTGCTCCCATTGGATAAGCACTCCCGTACTGCTCAGCAGCTTTAGCATCAACTTCTCTTACCTCTGGATTATTTGCTAACCCTAAATAATCATTTACACTCCATGTAATAACTTCTTTACCATTGAACATCATTCTGTTAGAAATTGGGCCTTCTAGTTTAGGAAAAACAAAGTAGCCTTCAGCAATAGATGCCCATTTACCTAGAGGGCCTTTATTTTTATATATTTTGTCAAATAAATCTTGCATATAAATTATATATAATTAATTGAATTTTTTTTGGGTTGATAAAAACTGGAGTCATAGAAACCTTGATTGTTCATCCATTCATCAGAATATATTTTACTTAAATACCTGGAACCATGGTCAGGAAAAACAATTACAACAAAACTTGAATGATCAAATTCATTTTCATCATTTAGTATTTTTGTAGCTTGAAAAGCTGCACCTGAAGTATATCCTACAAACAACCCTTCATTTAAAGTTATTTCTCTTGCCATATGAGCACTATCTGAATCCGTAACTTTTACAAACTTATCGATAATTTTAAAATCAGTAGCAGAAGGTACAATGTTTTTACCTAGTCCTTCTATCCTATATGAGTATATTTCATTCGGATCAATTTCACCTGTTTCATGGTATTTTTTTAAAATTGAACCATAAGCATCAACACCAATAATTTTTACATCATTATTTTTTTCTTTTAAAAATCTACCTATTCCTGATATAGTACCTCCAGTTCCACTGCAAGCTATTAGGTGGGTAATTTTTCCATTTGTCTGACTCCAAATTTCTGGACCAGTAGTTTGATAGTGTGCTTCAACGTTTAAATCATTGAAATATTGATTAATGTATACAGAGCCTTTAATTTCGTTAGTTAACCTCTTTGCGACTTCATAATAAGACCTTGGATCATCAGATGATACATTTGAAGGACAAACATAAATTTCAGCACCCAAGCATTTCAACATATTAATTTTATCTTTAGATGCCTTAGAGCTTACTGCCAAAATACATTTATATCCTTTAAGTAATGAAACCAAAGCTAAACTAAAACCAGTATTACCAGATGTTGTTTCAATAATAGTGCTACCCTTCTTTAAAATACCTTTATTTTCAGCTTGATTAAGTATATGAAGAGCAATTCTATCTTTATTTGAGTGACCTGGATTAAACCCCTCAAATTTTGCAAAGTATGTTCCTTTGAAATTTTTTGTAACCTCATTTAGTCTAATTAATGGAGTGTTACCTATAAGCTCTAAAATATTATTATAAGGTTTATTATTAGAAGGCATTAGATCATGGAAATAATGCACAAATTTAATTAAAAATAACTAGTAATCACATGAAAAATCTCCAATTGGAGATCCATCTGGAGTTTTAGTCTTTTCAATTGGTATATATTGATTAGGGTTAGCATAAAAGCCATTGATTTTTGTAACTAAAAAATCATTATACTCAGATCTATTTCTCATTAAATAATTCATTAAACTATTAATTCTTGAATAAATTTTAGATTTAGAGATATCATTACTTTGCTTATTATTATAAGCCATGAATAAATGATCTAAAAATAAAGATTGGGTATTTTTGTTGATAGAAGATTCATATTCATTCATTTTCATTTTCTTAAAGACAGAATTTTGAATTTCACTAAGGTAGTTTTCAAGAGATAAAATATTTTTTCCAAACATATTCTGCTGATGGACCCTATTTATTCTTTCTGGATTTAACATATAAGTAAAGACATGATTAATAATTGCACTTGAAGCATTTATATAATCAAATCCAACACCCGTATTTGAGACAAAGTTCTCTCTTGTTCTTGGATTCCTAAAAGACCTAGGACCTAGAATTTCAATTAAGTTTTGAGGAATGGTTAGATTAGTTGGATCAATTACTTTAAGAAGGGAGTTTAATGATTTAATCTGTAAATCTTTATCAGCAAACTTTAATTTATCACCTCTGTTATTTTTAACATAATAGAGATAATCTATACCTCCAATAGCCTTTGCTGCTGCTTCAATTTGATATCTGTGCAACATATATATTGGAACCATTATATCTTCAATTCTGTCGTATGGTTCACCATTTCTTAAGTTATCTAAATCAAGGTTAGTAAGCGCTTGTTTTCTAACGTTTAATAATTTATCAAGTTCTTTATAAGCAAGATTACCATTATCCCATAAATGAGAGTATGGATTTGCACTACTAACTGGTCTCGAATCAGAATCACTTAGGTAGTATAACCCATTCTCAACAGCATCATCTAAAATCTTATTAAGCTCCTGATCTTCATTTGCTAAGTCCGAAAAATCAGAATAAGCATATTGAACACTTACTTTATCCCATTCTCCAATATCTTTTGCATATGCATTATCAATATTTATCTTATTATCTACATATGAAATTTTTGGATGTGGGTAATCCATTACTGAAACCCTATCATTAGCACTGGAAATAAAATTATGACCAAAACCAAGAGTATGTCCAATCTCATGCGCAGACAATTGTCTAATCCTATCTAAAGAAGTTTCTTTTATTAATTTTTTATTTTCTTCTGTATTAGGATTGTCTATTAGTCCACTAAGAATCATATAATCTTGTCTAACCCTTAAGCTTCCCAAACTTACTTGACCTTTTATAATTTCTCCTGTTCTAGGATCAACAATACTAGCACCATAACTCCACCCTCTGGTTGATCTGTGAATCCATTGAATTAGATTATATCTTACATCCATTGGATCAGCATCTTCAGGTAAAACCTCAATTCTAAAAGCATCTTTATATCCTGCGCTTTCAAATGCTTGATTCCACCAATTTCCTCCTTCTATAAGAGCAGACTTTACTGGCTCTGGTGTACCATTGTCTATATAGTAAATGATAGGTTCTGTTGGTTCGCTTATTTCTTGATCAGGATATTTTTTATTTAATCTATGCCTAACTATAAACCTTTGTTCTAGCTTCTCATCAATTGGAGTTGAATAATCATAAACTATAAAAGGATTGCTTCCACTTCTTGGATCAAATTTTCTTTTTTTATAATTGTTATCAGGAAGTTTAACAAAAGAATGATGTTGATTAACCGTAATATTTGATGCAGTTGGAGTAACACTTCTAACAAGATTTCCCATAGGATTACCAGTAAAAGTAAGGATTACATCAAATTCTATATTTTCTGGAAAGGCTTTTGTTCTATCAAGTTCAATCGCAGACATTGATTTATTTAAAGAATAATTACCAGAATTAGAAAACCTTAATCTTTGCGAAACACCATGAGCATCGTTCATAAGTAGAGGAGTTAGGTCTATTATGTAATTATTATTTTTTTCTTCAATTATTTCAAATGAAAATAAAACAGATCTTGCAAAAGCTTCCTCAACAGCCTTGTTTTCAAGATAGTTATCAGAATTAGAAACATATCTAGTATTTGGTTGAACCATTAAAATTTTGTTACCTCTTTTAGTAAAAAAAACTATTCTAGTATTACCTAGTTGACCTCTATCTAGACCCAGATCATTGTTACCAATACCTCTACTTAATGAATTTATATATAAAAATTCTTTGTCAAGATTATTTATCTCAAGATGTATTTTTCCTGAATTATTACTGTAGGAAAAATTCATAAATCCTTCAAAATCAATGTTTTGAGAAAAAACAAGATTTGAAAATATAAGCGTAATCAATAGTATTTTTTTCATGGTTAATTTTTTAGAAATATAATTTTTTTTTTCGAAATCATATAATTAATTTCAACCATGTTTTCTAAAGAAAATTTAAAAGGAGTTAAAAAACGTATTGATACGTTAAGGGGGTTTCTTTGACCTAGAGTCTAAAGAGTCTATCCTTTCTAATTTAGAAATCAAAGCTTCTGACCCTAATTTCTGGATGAATCCTAAAGATGCAGAAAAAATTGTCAAAGAAATTCAACAAATTAAATCCTTAATATCTGAATTTGATGTTTTAATCACAAAGTATGATGATATAACAGTTCTCAGTGAATTTTTATTGAATAAAGAGATTAGTGAAAATGAGATTAACGAGTCATATAATGAATTAGAGAGTCTAATTGAAGACATGGAATTTAAAATGATGCTCAGTAAAAAAGAAGATTCTATGTCTGCAATTCTTCAAATTACTGCTGGAGCAGGTGGAACTGAATCTTGTGATTGGGCTGAAATGCTTTTAAGAATGTATTTGATGTGGGGTGAAAAAAACAATTTTAAAATCAAAGAACTAAATAATCAACCTGGTGATGTAGCTGGAATAAAAACTGCTACGATTCAAATTGATGGAGACTTTGCTTTCGGATGGTTAAAAGGTGAAAATGGTGTTCATAGATTGGTAAGAATATCACCTTTTGACAGTAATGCAAAAAGACATACCTCTTTTGCGTCTGTATATGTATACCCACTTGTTGATGACTCAATAGAAATTAACATTAATCCTTCTGATTTGATATGGGAGACGATGAGGGCAGGTGGAGCTGGAGGTCAAAGTGTCAATAAGCTTGAAACTGCAGTAAGACTTAAACACAAACCAACAGGAATTACTGTTGAAAACTCAGAAACAAGATCACAATTAGATAACAAGCAGAAAGCGCTTATGCTTCTTAAATCTCAGCTTTATGAAATTGAGATTCAAAAAAACAATGAGGAAAGAAAAAAAATTGAAGATTCTAAGAAAAAAATTGAATGGGGATCACAAATCAGAAATTATGTATTACACCCATATAAAATTATAAAGGATGTTAGAACTGGTCATGAGTCAGGAAATACTGAGGCAGTTCTTAACGGAGACCTTAATGATTTCTTAAAGTCATTTCTTTTAAAAGGAAGTTAATTAAAATGGAATATCTTCGTCTTCATCTTTATTTGACGGCTCACTAAAGTCACTTAATTTATTATCTGTGTTTAGCTTTGATTGAAATTCAAAAGGAGAATCGAAGCTATCAATATCTTCAAATTTACCAAGGTTAGCTACAAATTTAAGTTTGATTGAATCTAAAGCACCATTTCTATGCTTTGCTACAATAAACTCACCTTGACCTTCAGATGGTGTTTTCATATCATCATCCCATTCTGTAATTCCGTAATATTCAGGTCTATATAAAAATGATACAATGTCAGCATCTTGTTCAATTGCACCCGATTCCCTAAGATCAGAAAGTATAGGTCTTTTAGTACCACCTCTAGTCTCTACTGCTCTTGAAAGCTGTGATAAAGCAATAACTGGTATATTTAATTCTTTTGCTAATGCTTTAAGATTTCTAGAAATCGTGGATATTTCCTGCTCTCTATTACCTGCTTTATTTGAGGATCCTAGATTCATCAATTGAAGATAGTCTATAATTATAAGCTTGATACCATGAGATGATGCTAATCTTCTAGCCTTTGCTCTTAGCTCAAAAATAGTTAGTGCAGCACTATCATCTATGTAAAGAGGGGCTGATTCAAGATCTGATACTTTAATATTTAGTTGTTGCCATTCATGATCTGCAAGTTTACCTGTCCTAAGCTTGTCAGATGAAAGACCTGTCTCGGATGAAATAAGCCTTGTAATAAGTTGTACAGATGACATCTCAAGTGAGAAAAAAGCAACTGGTATTTTTTTCTGAACAGAAACGTTTCTTGCCATAGATAAAGCTAATGCAGTTTTACCCATACCTGGCCTAGCAGCAACAATAATTAAATCACTTGGCTGCCATCCTGATGTTAATCTATCTAGTTTTTCAAATCCAGTTGATATCCCACTAAGACCCTCTTGTTTTGAGATCTCCTCAATTCTATTTTTTGCTTGTATTACAAGGTTTTGAGCTGTCTCAGAGGATCCTTTAATATTGTTTTGAGCAATATCATATAATTTTGACTCAGCCTCATCTAATAAATCTATTACATCTGTACTCTCATTATATGATTTTGAAATTATTTCATTTGATATTGTAATTAGTTTCCTTTGAATAAATTTTTGTTGAATAATTCTTGAGTGATATTCAATATGTGCAGATGAAGAAACTTTTTGAGAAAGACCTATTAGATAAAAGTCACCCCCTATTACCTCGAAATTTTTATTTTTCTTTAAATCAGCTGATACGGTTAAAAGATCAATTGGTTCTGATTCTCTAAATAATCTTTGAATTGATTCAAAAATAAGTTGATGCGATTTTTTATAAAAAACTTCAGGAGAAAGAATATCAATAACCTCATTCACTCCTTTTTCATCTATGAGCATTGCACCTAAAACAGCTTCTTCAAGGTCAAGAGCTTGTGGAGGTATCTTACCATCTGATAGATTAACAATGGCTTGATTTTCATTTTCATAAATCTTTAAAGGATTTCTTTTCTCCATGGAGTAAATTTATGGAAAAACAAATTCTAAAAGTTAAAAACAGGAACTGATATTAAATAAATCTTTAAACATCATATTTGTTAATAACTGCAAGATTTTGTTAATAGTGATTCTACCCCTTGAACTTACCGATTTTAGTAAATTTTTTTCTTCTATACTCAATCATCTTTTTACTAGACAAAGACTTAATTTTTTTTGTAAAGTAGACAATGTTTTCTTTAACTGATTGATATGATTGAGCGGGGTCATAATGAGCACCTCCAAGAGGCTCCTCTATAATTTTATCAATTAATTTGTTTTTAAGCATATCGTTAGCAGTCAATTTTAATGCTTCTGCAGCTAATTCTTTATGCTCCCAGCTTCTCCATAATATTGATGAGCAAGACTCAGGAGATATTACTGAATACCACGTGTTTTCAAGCATTAAAATTTTATCCCCAACACCTATTCCTAAAGCACCACCTGAAGCTCCTTCCCCAATAACGATACAAATTATAGGAACATTAATGTTCATCATTTCATATATATTTCTTGCAATAGCTTCACCCTGACCTCTCTCTTCAGCTTCCATTCCAGGATATGCACCTGGTGTATCAATTAGAGTAACAATGGGAATATTGAACTTCTCAGCTTGCTTCATTAACCTAAGCGCCTTTCTATAGCCCTCAGGATTTGCCATTCCAAAATTTCTATATTGTCTTGTTTTTGTATTATAACCTTTTTGAGTTCCAATAAACATGTATGATTGGTCTCCAATTTTACCAAGACCACCAATCATTGCTTTATCGTCTTTTACATTTCTGTCTCCATGTAATTCAAGAAAGGTTTCTCCACAAATATTATTAATATAATCTAGAGTATAAGGTCTATTTGGATGTCGGGATAATTGAACCTTTTGCCAGGCAGAAAGGTTACCATATATACCCTTCTTTGTTTCAACAAGTTTTTTTTGGAGTAAATTAAATGTTTTGGTTACATCTACATCACTCTCATTTTCAATAGATTTACACTTATCTATTTGTTCTAAAATTTCTTTAACAGGAACTTCAAAATCTAAAAACTCCATATAATAAATTTCTGTAAATATAATTTAATTAAATGAGCTATCTAATTGCCTTTCTTAATAAAATTAATGCAATTGTTAAAAATATTAATAGAATTCCCCATGATGCAATTGCTGGAGAAAAATTAGACTTTAGTACCAAAACTCCAAATATTTTGTCTAAAAAAATAAATAAGAAGCCTAAGGATACACCTATTGCAAGATTAGACCCAGTTCCACCTCTTCTTTTAAACGAAGAAACTGAAATTGCTATAATTGTTAATATGAAACAAGAAAGAGGAATAGTATACCTTTTATGACGAACAAGCAAGTGAGAATTTATTAATGGAGAACCCGCTCTTTTTTCATATCTAATTAAATTATTTAACTCAAAAAAATTCAATGTCTCTGCAACATAATTAAGTGGAGCTAAATCTTCTATATTAAAATCAAAAATAGTATCCTTTCTAGTATACCTTTCAATATTTTCTGTATCATCATAGACAGTTCTTTTGACATAATTCGTTAGTCTAAAAATTGAATCATCCCATCTGATATTTGAAGCAGAGATTTTATGGTTTAATTTATTTCCATTAAAATTTTCTAAAGTGAAATTAAATCCTCTATTTCTTTTTGGGTCATAACTACTTATATATATGAACTCATTTTCATTAATTTGTTTAAATAGTCTAGAGGTCTTTCTTACATCCTCAGTTTTTACATATTCAGAAATAAATTCATTAAAATTCTTATTAGACTTTGGGACTATAAACATTACAGATATAAGTGCAAATACAACTACAATAGATGCTGAAATAAAATATGGTTTCATAAGTCTTTGGAATGAAACACCTGAGGATAAGATAGCAGTTACTTCAGTATTATTTGCAAGCCTGGATGTAAACCAAATAACGGCTAAAAATAAAAAAACAGGATAAAGTTGGCTTCCAAAATACCATATAAAATCTATGTAGTAGCCTAAAATTTCATCAGCTGGAACTTCATTTTCTCTGAATTTATCAATTTTTTCAGCAAAATCTACCATTATTCCAATAGGAATAAATAGTCCAAACATTATAAAGAAAGTACCTAAATATTTTTTTATTATGTACTTATCAAGAATCTTCATCTCATCAAAATTAGAAAAGTAATTAAGAAGAAATAAGCATTGTTAATTAATTATATAAAATTTATGATAAAAAGAAATTAAAGAATTTTGATAGTGAATTCTATAACCCTACTTTTACCACAAATGAATGAAGATCTAAATAAACTTGTTTCTCAAGTAAGAAGAGATATTCTTAGGATGGTTCATGCTGTAAATTCTGGTCATCCAGGTGGTTCACTTGGTTGTGTTGAGTTTTTTGTTACACTTTATAAGAGGATCCTTAGAAATGAGTCAGACTTAAAAGATATGTTCATCTTATCTAATGGTCATATATCACCAGTTTATTACAGCACTCTTGCTAGAACTGGTCATTTTAATTTAAGTGAGTTAAGTACATTCAGAAAGATAGATTCTAGACTTCAAGGCCATCCTACTAATCATGATGGATTACCGGGTGTTAATGTATCTACCGGGTCACTTGGTCAAGGAATTTCAGTTGGTATTGGAATAGCATTATCCAAAAAGTTAAATAATGATGATTCATTAGTTTATGTTTTAACTGGAGATGGTGAACTTCAAGAAGGACAAAATTGGGAAGCATTTATGTTTGCCTCTGCAAAAAAAGTTGATAATATTATTGTTACAGTAGACTATAACGGACAACAAATAGATGGCTCCACAAAAGATGTTCTTGACATAGGAAACTTAGACCAAAAACTTAAATCTTTTGGATGGGATGTTTTAGAAGTTAAAAATGGTAATTCCTTAAATGAAGTATTTGAAGTTCTTAATTCTGCAAAAGACAGAACCCATAAAGGCAAACCAATAGTTATCATAATGAATACAGTAATGGGTAATGGAGTGGATTTCATGATGCATACCCATAATTGGCATGGAGTTGCACCAGATGATGAACAACTTGAGATTGCTCTTAGTCAAAACCCAGAAACTATAGGAGATTATTAATATGGATAGTTATACAAATCAAGGAAGTAAAGACACAAGATCAGGCTTTGGAGAAGGGCTTACAGAACTGGGTAGATCTAATTCCAATATCGTTGCTTTATGTGCAGATTTGACTGGTTCTTTAAAAATGGGAGATTTTGCTAAGGAAAATCCTGAAAGATTTTTTCAAGCTGGTATTGCAGAGGCAAATATGATTGGAATTGCTGCAGGTCTAGCTACTGGAGGAAAGATTCCATATACTGGAACTTTTGCCAATTTTTCAACAGGAAGAGTATATGATCAAATAAGACAATCCATTGCTTATTCAGACAAGAATGTAAAAATATGTGCCTCACATGCAGGTATAACACTTGGAGAAGATGGGGCAACTCATCAAATTCTAGAAGATATAGGCCTTATGAAAATGTTACCTGGAATGACTGTTATAAATACATGTGATTTTAATCAAACAAAATTAGCAACAATTGAAATTTCAAAATTTGATGGTCCTGTTTATTTAAGATTCGGTAGACCTAAAGTACCTAATTTTACTGATGTAAACGGTAGTTTTAAAATTGGTCAAGGTATTCTTCTAAAGGAAGGTTCAGATATTACCATCGTTGCTACAGGCCACCTAGTATGGGAAGCACTAGAAGCCTCAATTGAGCTAGGTAAATCAGGAATTAGTTGTGAGATTATTAATATCCATACAGTTAAACCACTAGATGAAGAAATTATTTTAAAATCAGTTTCAAAGACTGGTTGTTTAGTGTCAGCTGAAGAGCATAATATTTATGGTGGATTAGGTGAAAGTATTTCAAGAACTCTTGTCTTAAATAATCCTGTTCCTCAGGAATTTGTTGGAACGAAAGATACTTTTGGTGAATCAGGTACTCCAAGTGAATTAATGAAAAAATATGGTCTTGATAAAGATTCAATTATTAATGCATCAAGAAAAGTATTTGAAAGAAAAAGTTAATGCTATGAGACTAATCTATTTTTTACTATTTGCATCTTCAGGTCTTCTAGCTCAGGGTAATCTAGGTTTTCAGTTTGGTTTGAATGATGATAATTTTGGATCAATAGAAAATATTAGTAATAAAATAGATAATTATAATCTTGATATTAAAAACTCAACTGGATTTCAATTTGGAGTTTTTACTGAAATTGATTTGATAACTTTTTATATAAGACCAGAGCTAAATTTAATTTTTTCAAAATCAAAAAATGCTGCAGCCTATTCATTAGATGAAGGTATTAATATTGCAGAACATTCATACAAATCTTCAGAAATTCAATTACCTATTATTTTTGGATATAAAGTGCTAGGCCCAATAAGTGTCTTTGGCGGACCTTCTTTTAAATACAATCTTTCAAACTCAAGTAGTTTTAATCTTGAGGATATCAAAGATAAGTATACATTAAGTTTATTACTTGGTAGTAGAGTTAAGATAAGGTCTATAAGCGTTGGTCTTAGGTATGAAAGAGGACTGAACAATAATGAAGTACTTATAATAAACGCTAACGGAGTTGATTTAGATAATGCAAATATTGACCTAACAACGAACAAATTATCATTGAACATCTCATATGATATTCCTTACGGTTTATTCAAGAAAAAAGATTAATTATTTGGATCTAGATAGTCTGGGATACCATCATTATCGGTATCATCAATAATTGTATCATTATTTTTATCTAGCTCATTAATTGTAAGAATTCCATCTCCGTCATCGTCAGCATCATACATATTCCAAAGTCTATCTCCATCAGAATCATCTCTAAATGGTTTACCATCTCCATCAATGTCTTCAAATATTGATAAAATACCATCATTATCATGATCTGTATCATT
>Ga0255753_1001375_pt1 | contig 29280 bp, 23 predicted proteins | sample 041ome_10_FD_179953 | JGI IMG/M metagenome (GOLD analysis project Ga0255753, IMG submission 179953) | Coastal salt marsh microbial communities from the Groves Creek Marsh, Skidaway Island, Georgia - 041412US metaG (version 2) | ecosystem: Environmental > Aquatic > Marine > Intertidal zone > Salt... | reverse complement strand
ATTAAAGCATGGAAAAATCACACTCTACCTGACTCTATTCGAACCATTAAGCAATTGGAAGGCTATTTGGATGTGCTAACTCGTCAATCACTTCGGCCCTTCATGTTCAAAATTTCTGGAATGGTTGAGACCGCAACAATTCATATTGTAAACTTACCAACGGGCGCTAAAGTGAGCTCTCCGTCTGAGGCGCATCAAGGTCAAGTAGATTATGAATTGGTTAATGAACAAATGGACATAATTGGCTTTTTTTCTACTGAACACAAAGCTATTTTTACCCATCACGATACCTATGTGCATATGCATCTTGTTACGAAGGATAGAAAAAAAATGGGTCATTTAGATGAAGTATTGTTCAAAGCAGGATCTCTCACATTGTATTTACCTCTTGAATAATCGCCTTCCATACAATACTCAAATAACTGAATTAGAGTTAATGATTGATTTACACTCAAACTCTTGCCGCTAAGGCCTAGGAAGTAAAGAGGACACCCTAAGGGCACTACAGTATATAAATCTACCAACAAATCTCCCATGGAACGTCTACCTCTAAAAGTAGTTCGTCATGGTGAGGATGAAATAGCGTTTTATTACAAATATCAGGCCTATTATAGTGATGGGTTTTACATAGCCCGAAGAGAGGGATAAGGTGGGGAGGCATACCCAAAAAAATCAACTAAGGAACAAAAATCCTTTTCTAAGAAAAGCGCTTTTTTATTGTAAATGTCTTAGAAACTCCCGACCATTAGACCAATAAAAGTTTGAGTTCAAAGGGCTACTATACCGTATGATAGTAAGAGTGACGGTGTGGCGTGGTAACCAAACCGATTAACCCCCAAAAAGTCAATTGTCTACATGAAACATTATAAGTTTTACGAGCAGGTCAATCATAATTTTGATAAGGCCGCTCCTTTTACGCGATTCGATAAGGGTATTTTGAATCAAATTAAGGTCTGTAATACAGTATATAAGGTGGTTTTTCCGATTAAAAGGGACGATGGGAGTATTCAAGTGATTGAGGGATGGCGAGTAGAGCATTCCCATCATAAAATGCCTACCAAGGGTGGGATTCGGTACTCGCATAAGGTGGACGAGGATGAGACGATGGCTTTGGCTGCGCTAATGACCTATAAATGCGCGATTGTTGATGTTCCTTTTGGCGGAGCTAAAGGGGGGGTCAAAATTAGTACGCGCGAATATTCAGACAGAGAGTTAGAAAAAATAACTCGCCGTTATACCTTCGAATTAATTAAAAAAGGGTTTATTGGCCCAGCAGTAGATGTACCTGCACCCGATTATGGAACCTCAGCGCGTGAGATGGGGTGGATTTTAGACACCTATAGGCAGATGAGTGACGATTTGAATGCCGAAGCCTGCGTAACTGGTAAACCAATACAGCAAGGAGGTATCCGCGGACGCACGGAAGCCACCGGGCGCGGGGTTTATTTTGGTATTCGTGAAGCTTGTAATCATAAAGCCGATATGGATAAACTGGGTTTGAGCACCGGTGTTGAGGGTAAAACCTTTGTGGTTCAGGGATTGGGTAATGTAGGGTATCACTCGTCTCTGTACATGACCGAGGCGGGAGCGAAATTGGTAGGAGTGGCCGAAATGGAAGGAACAATTTATGATCCTAATGGTTTGGACTTGAAAGCACTTATGGACTATCGTAAGGAAACCGGCAGTATTATTGGATTTGGAAACTCCACCACACTTAAGGGCAAGCGGGTTATTTTTGAACAAGAATGTGATATCATTATTCCAGCCGCGCTTGAAAGTCAAATAACTATAGAAAATGCCCCAAAAATTAAGGCAAAGATTATTGCTGAGGCGGCTAATGGTCCTACCACAGCAGATGCTCATGAGTACTTGAAAGAACGAGAAGCCTTAATTCTTCCAGATTCATACCTGAATGCAGGCGGGGTAATTGTTTCGTATTTCGAATGGCTCAAAAATATTCAACACGTACGCTACGGTAGGTTGAATAAGCGTTTTGATGAGGCCAGTTTAATGCGAATTGTCTCGGAAATTGAGCAATTGGCAGGTAAATCGTTTGGGGAGGTGGAACGCAAAGTTCTTACCCGAGGAGCCGATGAGTATGACCTGGTAGACTCTGGGTTAGAGGAAAGTATGATAACTGCTTACGAGCAGATTACTACTATTCGCGAGGAGCATAACTTGGAAGATCTTCGAACAGCCGCATTTGTTAACGCGATTAATAAAATTGGTATTATGTATGAGCAGATGGGGATTTTCCCGTAAAGGAAATAGAAAGATCTTTTGGCATTTGTGCCGCACGGATGGCAAGCTGTTGTTGCATATTGGCGCTACAGGCTAAAAAGCTTGCCGCTGCTGCGGATTCTTGATCGGCTAATACAATGGGTTTACCGTTATCTCCGGATTCGCGAATAGGTTGCTCGAGGGGTATTTCACCCAGTACTGGTACAGCTAATTCGTCGGCTAGGCGACTCGCTCCTCCTTGTCCAAAGATGTAGTATTTCTTTTCAGGTGCATCAGGCGGGCTGAAATAAGCCATATTTTCGATGACTCCTAACACAGGAACATTGACTTTGTGAAACATAGCCACCCCTTTTCTTACATCATCCAGAGCCACATTTTGTGGGGTGGAAACTATTACAGCGCCCGATAACGGAACGGATTGTACGATGGTTAACTGTATATCTCCTGTTCCGGGAGGTAAGTCTAAAATCATAAAATCCAGTTCACCCCATTCAACGTCATTCATGAACTGCTTAATAGCGCTGGTCACCATAGGACCTCTCCATACCATGGCCTGGTTTACATCAACCAGAAATCCCATAGATACTAATTTGATTCCATATTTTTCTAAAGGGATTAATTTTTTTTGGACGGTGATATCGGGCCGCTCGAATAAATCGAACATGGTTGGTATGCTAGGACCATATATGTCAGCGTCCATGAGACCTACTTTGGCACCATTTCTGGCTAAGGCCGCGGCTAAGTTGACGGCTACGGTTGATTTACCGACGCCCCCTTTTCCAGATGCCACCGCAATAATATTTTTGACTCCGGATAGTGGTGAGGCAGTGGGCTCTGGCGCAGGTGGCGGGGTTTGCCTTTGTTGGGATACATTTATTCCAATCTGTATATCGACCACGGCATCTCGATCGATGAATTTGTGTATGGCACCTTCGCAACGCTGTGACAATTCTTGGGCAAGTGGGTCGTTTTGAGCGGGCATTTCAAGGGTAAACGAGACGTATTTATCCTGAACAATAATATCCTGAATCATATCCAAGGATACGATATCTACTTTTTTTTCGGGATGAAGAACATGCGCCAGCGCGGTTTTTATTTGTTCTTTTTGAATGGCCATACTACAGTTTTATTTCTTGGGTGTTGAATTGTGTACGTAGACGAATTAAGATTGTAACAAAATACACAACTTCTGACTTGGTTGCAGAAATCCTTAGGACAGCGTTCTGAGATTTTGCTTCATGAAACGGCGGTAGGTCTGCCAAGGGGAAGTATTAAGGGGCAGTGTTTTTGGGATTAAATTGTATGGGGAGGGACATTGGGTTGGGCATAATTTCGGCGATGCAAAAAATTAGGACGGTAGTACCCATCCATACCGGAACCACAGATTAAACCCGCGGTTTCCAGTGATAGAAAACCGTCGGAGTCGTCGGCTATAAGCGTATCCTGAATGTAGATTTCTTCTATTTGACCAATTAAAAAGCGACAACCGTTTTCGATAATGGGCATTTCACGAATCCATTTACAGCCAAGTTGAATCGGACTATCTTGTACAAAAGGTGCTTTAAAATCATTTTTCCACTCTTCTTTTAAGCCGACTTCCTTGAATTCATTTATCTGTTCGTCATAACTAGCCGAGGATTGATGCCCGCCCTCAAGTAGATCTTCGGTAACATTATTTACTGTGAAATAAGGATTTTTTTGTACTATATCGTAGGTATGCCGGGGTACGGTAGTTGGGCGTAGTACAAAACCTAAGAGCGCAGGATTGCTACCTAAATGCGTAAGAGTGGAGATGATACACAGGTTGCTCCAATCTTCGAAATGGGTACCGATGAGATGGATGGATTTATACCCTACCACGCTATTAATAAGATGGGCTCTTTTACGGCTAGGTAGTTGAGCTAGGTGATTTGTATTTAGATGTTTCATAGTAATATAGATACATACCTCGATTACAAGCGTCAGATTTACAATAGTCATACTTGTATTATATGGCACTAACCTAAAGTGAGGCTATATCATTCTAAGCTAAACACATACCTTATGTAAAAAATCACTAAATTCACCCCGTCCAATTACCCCATAGAGCAGTCGATAACGCACTATGTACTTTACCGCCTAACTATATTCTATGTCTGATCGCTTAAAACGAACACCTTTTTATGTTCAACATCTTGAAGCTGGAGCTAAGATCGTTCCTTTTGCAGGATTTGAAATGCCTATTCAATACGAGGGAATAAAAGTTGAGCATCGGGCTGTACGAGAAAATGTAGGTCTTTTTGATGTGTCACATATGGGGGAGTTTTTTGTGCGAGGCCCTAAGGCGTTAGAGCTTCTTCAATGGGTTACGGTAAATGATGTGTCGACCATAGCTATTGGTAAGGCACAGTATAGTTGTATGTGTTATGAAGATGGAGGCATTGTAGATGATTTAATTATCTACCGCCTGGCTGCTGAAGAATATATGATGGTAGTAAATGGCGCCAATATTGATAAAGATTGGGATTGGGTAGTCTCTCAAAATACAATGGGCGCAGAGCTAGAAAATGCGTCTGATGATTATGTGCTATTAGCTTTGCAAGGACCCAAATCAGCCGACCTTTTATCGGAGTTAACACAGATAGATGTTCAGCAGATACCTTTTTATGCATTTGAACATGGTGAGGTGTGCGGGGTGCCCAGTTTAATTAGTGCCACCGGATACACGGGCGAAAAGGGCTTTGAGCTGTACATAAATGCAAAAAAATATGATGCTCACATGGTATTCGAAGCTTTGGTTACACAGGGTGCTGCTTTCGAATTGAAGCTTTGTGGGTTAGGGGCACGTGACACCCTTCGCTTGGAAAAAGGGTATGCACTTTATGGCAACGATATTACGTCAGAAACTCATCCACTCCAAGCTCGCTTAGCTTGGATTACTAAATTATCCAAAGGGCCATTTGTTGGCTCCAAGGCACTCGCTGAATTAAAGGAGAAGGGGATAGAAAAAAAGTTAGTTGGTTTTGTCATTGATCAAGAAAAAGCCATCCCCCGAAAAGGTTATGAATTATTAGACGCTCAATCCAATATTGTTGGTAAGGTTACCAGTGGTGGAATGTCTATTTCATTAGAAAAAGGAATAGGCATGGCCTATGTACAAACCGATGCTTTGGCATCAAACGAACCAATAGTTATTCAAATAAGAAACAAAGAAGTTCCCATTACGGTTACTTCTCCCCCTTTTGTGTAGGGTATAAGGTGTGAATGTATGTCAGATTTAGCGACAATAGATGTGTATTTTTCAGTACATGGATTTCAAGAAGAAGATGTTCGTGGTAAAACGGTAGTTATTATTGATGTGCTTAGAGCGAGTTCCTCCATGATTCAAGCACTTCATAATGGAGCAAATAAAGTAATTCCTGTTGGAGATTTGGCTGCGGCAGGTCGCATTGCACAGACTATGGAAGCTGGAGATTTTTTGCTATGTGGAGAAAAGGACGGAATAAAAATTGAGGGCTATCATTTAGGGAATTCGCCCTTAGAGTATACCGAAGAAAGGGTAAAAGGAAAAACCTTGATTTTTAATACTACCAACGGGACCAAGGCTATAAAAAAAGCAGCTTTGGCCAAGCAAATTTATATTGGTACCTTCCTAAATATGAGTTCTATTGTCCACATGATTCAACAATGTTCAGACCAAGTGGTTCTTATATGTTCTGGCTGGAGAGGAAAGCAGTCATTAGAGGATACCTTGTGTGCAGGCACCATATTAGATGCATTAGGGGCCGGTAATCAACCCCAAATATTGAAGGATGGTGCTAAAATAGCTTTTGCACTTTTTCAGCAGTACGGGGATTCGGTAATGGATACTATTTTTCACAGTGATCATGCAAATCGATTGAAGGATTTGGTATCGGAAGATGATATAAGTTTTTGCTCGAAATTGAATACCCATCACATCTTACCCGTAATGAAAGATGGGATTATTACTTTTAATCATGATTAAGTAGATAGATGGCAAAAAAAGCCAATAATAATTCAGTAAGCAGGAGCCTTAGCTCTAGTGCTAGAAAGGTTGAAATTATTGGGATTTCACTTATTGCTATTGCTGTGTTGATAGGATTGTGCATTATTTCGTATACCCCAGAGGACGATCAATACCTACAGACCCTAACATTTACTGATATTTATAAGCCAGATGCTTCTGCCCGGATGATACAGAATTGGTTAGGTCCCTTGGGTGCTTTTTTGTCCTATCTTTTTATACATATCACCTTTGGATATTCAAGTATCATCTTTTCAATAGTTCTGGGTTATGTTGGATGGCATGTATTCCGGCAGCGATCACTCCAAGAAAAATACCAGACCATAGCCCTTAGTTTATGGGCCATGATATTGATTTCGACATTTCTGGGTTGGACCCATTCCAACTGGGATTTTCCTCAGCAGGCCTATTGGAGTGGTTCAGCTGGGCTCCAAATCTCCGTGATCTTACAAAATATCACCGGTATTGCCTCATTGTTTATTCTGTTGGTTTTTATGAGCATAAACGCATTATTATTTGTAGATCGTGATTTACAAAAAACCATTGATAATGTTAAGTTTTGGTGGAATGATTTTCGAGAGAAACAGCAGGATAAAAAAATTGAAAGAGAAGCTCTAAAACAGCAGAAAGAAGAAGAAAGACAGGAGCGCATAGCGGAAAAAAAAGCTGAGTTGGAACGCAGCAAAGAAGAAAAAGAACCCGAATCAACCCCATCAAAAAAGAGTGAAACCCTTGCTATAAAACCATTGACTCGTAAAGAAAAGGAGCAGGTAGATATTGATGAAATTATTGAACGCTCTAAGCTAGAAGACGAGCAACGATTGGAGCAGCAGCGAGCTGAAGCGGCAAAAGTAGATGTTCGCCCTCGAGCAGATCTCATAAAAAATGAGGAAAATGAGAAACCAGAATCAGCCCCCGAAGTAGATGATGTGGAGGTTTCAGTATTTGTGGGTGAGGAGGAGGAACAAGCCGATGAAAAAGAGCTAGATCGTCAGAATAGAGAAAAAGCCAAGCAAGCGCCGGTTATCCGATATCAATTTCCTACCGTTGATCTGCTAAACACCCCACCAAACGAGGGGAATGAGGTAGATATGGAAGAGATTCAGGAGAATAAGCGTATTATAATGGAGAAATTAAGCCAGCATAAAATTGATATTTTAGGCATCAATGCTATTGTTGGCCCAACGGTGACCTTATATGAGTTGCAGCCTGCGCCGGACGTCAAGATTAGTAAGATTGAGAGTTATGCCAATGACCTTAAGATGGCTACAGCGGCTAAGGGTCTTAGAATTTTAGCCCCTATACCTGGAAAGTCTGCGGTGGGAATTGAGGTTCCTAATACTACTCGCGAGACGGTTTACATTAAGCAGGTGATTAAAACGCGTAAATTTGTAGAGACCGATATGGCCTTACCCGTCGCCTTTGGTAAGACGATTGAAAATGAGGTCTTCATGATGGATTTAGCCAAAATGCCACATTTATTGGTTGCGGGCGCTACGGGATCGGGTAAGTCGGTAGGTATTAATACCATTATCACTTGTTTGTTGTATAAATGTCATCCAGACAATCTAAAGTTTGTGATGATTGACCCTAAGAAAATTGAATTATCGCTGTACAGAAACATTCAGAATCATTTTTTGGCCATGTTGCCAGATTCAGATGAGCCTATCATAACGGATACTTCTAAAGCGCTGGAAACGTTAAATAGCGTCACCAAGGAAATGGATGAGCGTTATGATTTGCTAAAAATGGCCATGGTTCGCGATATAAAAGCATACAATAAAAAGTTTAAGGAAGAAGGTCTTGAAACCGATTTGGGACATCGACACTTGCCTTATATTGTGGTTATTATAGATGAGCTAGCCGACTTGATGATGACCGCTGGAAAACAAATAGAGGAGCCTATTGCACGAATAGCTCAGCTAGCGCGTGCGGTTGGAATTCACCTTGTAGTGGCAACCCAACGACCCTCGGTGAATGTAATTACAGGGACAATTAAAGCGAACTTTCCAGCTCGTTTAGCCTATCAAGTGGCATCGAAGGTGGATTCTAGAACTATTCTAGATGTAGGCGGCGCGGATCAATTGGTAGGAATGGGTGATATGTTATTCACGAATGGTGCCGGTATGACCCGGATACAAAATGCATTTGTGTCCACCGAAGAAGTTGAGCGAATTAATAGCTTCGTAGGTTCGCAAGCTGGGTATAAGGAGCCCTTTTACTTACCAATCGTCCATGACGAAGCTTCAGGTGGAGTCCCCGATCCATTAGAAGATATTGATGATATGTTTGAGACGGCGGCTAAAGTAGTCATTTTACATCAACAAGGGTCGGTTTCATTACTCCAACGTAAGTTAAAAATTGGGTATAACCGTGCAGGACGTATCATTGATCAACTCTTTAATGCTGGTGTTGTCGGACCCTATCAAGGCAGTACTGCTCGAGATGTATTGGTGGAAACCGAAGAAGAACTCCAAGAAATATTGGATGGACTCAATGATCTTTAAGCGATCATCTATTGACTATTTTTGTGCATCAAGAAGCTGTTGGTTAAGTCTAATTATGATGCTTTTTTGGGGAGGATCCCTCCTTGCTCAGGAAAATTATCTTAGCTTAATTCAGGATAAAATAAGGAATGGAGAAATTCTATCAGCCCAGTTTAACCATGAGTTTACCGATGCATATACACAGGAGATATCACAAAATGAAGGCAGTATTTGGATAGGATGGCAGCAATATAGAATTGAGACAGCCGGTCAAATTATTGTGGTCGATGGAACCTTATCTAAGGTACTGGATCGAAGTAGAAACCGGGTTATAATAAGTGAGTATGATTCGGAACTTGACGATTTTGCCCCATCAAAAATTATTGGTGGGCTTGGAAATACCTATCAGGTGGTCGATACAAAGAAGCGCCTCAATTTTCAAGAATATAATCTCCAAAGCTCAGATCCTTTTAGCACCTTTGAGCAAATGAACATTCGTATCGATTCTGAGCTTAAGCCATCAAGTTTGACCGCTTTGGATATGGGAGCCAATCGTATGCAGACTAGTTTTTCTGAAGTTGAATACATCCCTGTTAGTGTTAATTTGTTTGAACTAATTATCCCGGAAGATGCCGAAATAGTCGATATGCGGTATGAATAAGGCAATAAAATACATCGCTGGCATAGTTTTCGCGGCTTTTTTCTTGTGGCTCTCTTTTTCAAATGTATCTTTCGAAGAGCTTAGACAGGCGACCATAGGGATGAGTTGGTCATGGCTCTTCCCCTTTAGTATAGCGCTTACTTTTTCTCACTACATTCGAGCAGAGCGCTGGCGACTTTTACTAGGGGATACTACATTGGTTGCCCACAGGTCCACTCTTTTTGCAGGGGTTATGTTTGGGTATTTAATCAATATTCCCTTTCCCAGATTAGGTGAAATATCCCGCCCTATGTATGTCGCCAAACAGCTTCATGAAAGTAACTCAAAGCTTATAGGAACTATTGTACTAGAGCGTTTTATTGATGTTATATCCATGCTTATAATCATGGCTTTAGTCGCTTATTTTTTATTATCCGATGTAGATGCCTTAAGCCGGCTCTTAGGGGTAAATCTAGCTGACAGCGAAGTATATTCCGCCCTTTTTTTGAATACATGGCCACTAATTCTGCTTGGAATTGGGCTATTCACGGGTGGATGGATCCTCTATAAACGATTAACCACAACCAATCTGAATTCTGCTTGGTTAGTAAAAATCAAAGAAATAATTGCTCAATTTGTTGAAGGCTTAATGAGTATTAAAAAGCTAGAGCGACCGTTGCTATTTCTCGGATATACTGTACTCATTTGGGTGGGCTATATTGCCATGATGTACATACCATTTTGGATGTTTGATTTACCTTTAAAATTTGACTTAGGTTGGGCAGATGCCGCAATTTTAACGATGGCCTCTGCGGTTGCTTTATCTATTCCGACTCCAGGAGGTATAGGTAGTTATCACTATTTTATAAGTTACAGTTTAGGCATATTGTACATGGTACCAGAGCCTACAGGTTTAGCTTTTGCTACCATTACGCATGCTGCAACTTTGGCCATGGTCATACTTGTTGCCCCCGCTGCCTTAGCTGTTGATAAGTTTCTTTCGTTACAGCGAGAGGCTACTGCCCAAAATGTCTAAAAAGTGTACCTTTAGTACTATGGATAATTGTTCAATTGTACCACAATCAGCACAAAAAGAAGTGACCCGTTTCACATCAACCAGTATTTCTTCTACCATATATGGAGTTGCAATAGCTCTAATTATCTGGTTCATGAGCACTGACATATTTGCACAAGGTGCACAGAACACATTGCTACCAGAGATTAATCCGCAGGACATAGAAATTAGAAGTGAGTTCAAAGCTAATTTCCCTGGCCTTAGACGTCAACCTATTTTGGGTTTTAATCCAAGACCACGAGTTTTTCAAATTGATCCAAACCGAATGCCTTTCTTGGAGTCGCGAGAAGCGGCTGTTTCGGGAATATCAGTGACGGCTTTAGATAGACCTGAGGAGCCGGCCAAAATAGTATGGGTGACTCCACGGCGCCCAAGAGCTACTAGTCAGCTTGGAATGGGATGGTTTGTGAGTCCTGAGCTTAGAGTAAATTATTATTCACCGATTAAAGATGGCGTAATTGGAGTGGGAACTAATTTTCAGTCATCAGCTGGACACCTCGATAATGCCAGTGGATACAGAAACCTAGGGGTGGATGTGAATTATTCGAAAAAACTATCGGATACAAGAAACCTAACGAGTCAATTAAGCCTAAATAATGACTTTAATCGAATGTTTACTCTCAGCGATGAGATGCAAAACCTTTTAGGTGGAGTTCCAAAAAAAGATAATCAGGGTGTAATTTGGACTGCTCGATTACATGAACAAAAAAATACGTTCCATAAAAATAGTTATGCTGTTCAAGTGGGTCTTTTTGAAAGTGAATTAAATTCGGCCGTTATGGCTATTCAGGATAAAGCATCGTCCTCATTTATTAAGGCCCAGATAAACCGAAGCTGGCCAGGCCAACAAGCTCGTGAATACTGGAGTCTTAACTCAGCCGTAGATGTGCATTCGAATAAGGTAGATGGTAGTGGAACCTCGCTATACCTCATTCGGGCTGGGGGTGGATATACCCGGTTGATTGACTACACTTGGTCAGTGGATCTGGAGACATCATTGGCTTATGCAGACGATACGATTAACGGCGGTATCTATATAGAGCCTGATGCTAGACTTAGTTATAACTATAACGATCAGTTAGGTGGGGTTGCTAAGTTGTCGGGCAAACTGAAAAACCCAACTTTATTGGAATGGCAAGAATATAATAGATTTTTGACTCCTTCTACCCGAATACAGCATTCCTATCATATTGGTGTATCGGCAGAAGTATTTTGGAATTTCATGCAAACTAATAGAGTCTATTCAGGACTCCAGTGGGAACATATTAGTCGTTTTGGTTATGCTGAGCGAGAGCAATTGGATCTTACTAATCCGGACAATCCAACTGGGAATACTCAGGATTTATTTTATAATTTGAATTATGCCGATGCCAGAGTGTCTAAATTTTATTTGGGTAGCACGGTTGAATGGTTAGATGGGGATATTCAAGGCGCGGCAGAAATTAGCCTCAGAAGTCCACGCTTAGCCTCTAAAAAAGATATACCCTTTGAAGAAAAATTCAGAATAGAAGGCAGTGTAAACTATTCGATGACCTCCAAGCTACAAATTGGAGCCAGCACGATGATTATAGGACCTCGAACAACAATTGGTTCTCAGCAATTAGATGGCTTTATTTTAGTACATTCTAATCTGCGTTATTCATTTAATGAACACTTAGGTGCATACATTAGATTGAATAACCTGCTTTCTCAGCGTTATGAATGGTGGCAGGGATTTCAGGAAGCGCCATTGCATTTGTTTGGCGGTATAAGCTATGAATTTTAGGATTAGTTAGAATGGATGAACATCAGATAAAAAAAATTTCAGCTCTCATTAAGGAGCGTTTGTTGGCAGGTGAATCGGTACCGTTAGAAGGAATAGGAACATTTAGTCGAATTCATGAACCGCAGTACTTTTCCCGTGACGAAAAAGGGAGAACGGTTGCTCATCCTCCTAAAGATACTGTACAGTTTAGCCCTGAAGAATTAGGGGAAAGGGAATGAAGCAATTAGATTTTATACAGTACATTGCGCGGGAATTGAATATTTCTGATGAGGAATCACAAGAATTATTACGTGAATTTTCTGTTCACCTAAACAATGAGCTAAACGAAACCGCCTCAGTCCAACTCAACGGCCTTGGAACGTTAAAAAAAGATATCTCAGGGATTTCTCTAGATTTAGATCCTTCCTTCGCTATTGAAATTAATTACAAGTATGCCGGGATGCAGCCCATTGTTGTATCCGACGATTTTAATGTGGGTATAGAGGAAAATGAGGAACCCGAAGTCGACAATGAGCCTGAGGATGAACCCGAAGTCGATGTTGAACGTGAGCTCGAAGAAGAGCAAGAATCAGTAGTCGGAAATGAACCTGAGCCCGATCTCGACGAAGAAGCCAATGACAATATTGGAGTCGAAGTGGATTCTGAACCTGAGCAAGAACCTGAACCCGAACCCGAAGAACAAGTTGATCTTGCTGATGGTCCCGACTCTGAAGTCGAAGATGAATCCGAAGTCGACAACGAGCCTGAGGAGGAACCCGAAGTCGATGTTGAACCCGAGCCCGAAGAAGAGCAAGAATCAGTAGTCGAAAATGAACCCGAGCCCGATCTCGACGAAGAAGCCAAGGCTCGAATAGCAAAACGAACCGCCTCATTACGAAGTCCTAAAACAACAAAAAAATCTAATCGTACCCCATTTTATATAGGAATAGGGGTTGTTTTTATTGCTGCAGTGATAGCGGGATGGCAATTTTACCTAAAGCCTATACTCGACGAACCCGCTATGTTAGTGGGGGACTCTGGAGCGGAACAATCGAATGTAACTGAGGCCATGGATTCTAACTCAATTAGTGAAGATCAGCAACCCTCTGCGGCACTTGATCATGAGAAAAATGGTCTAGAGGGGGAAGCTTTAGATACTATGGTCATGAATGAAGAAAGTTCTATAATTAGCCCAGAAAATAGTACTTCAAGAATAAACACCGACTCAGTAGTGAGCGCACCAATTATGGCTAAAAATGTGGCGGAAATCCCGGTTGATCAACCTCGATATGGGCTTATGGGTGAGGTCGATACCAGAGCAAATGATGGATACACCCTTGTGCTTTTTTCACTTTCCAATCGTCAGAGTGCGATGGAAAAATATGAACTATATCGCTCTGCTGGATACCGAAGTTTACTTTCGCCCGTTAATTCAAGTCGCTTCGGGTTAATGTGGCGCGTTAGTATAGGGCAGTTTTCGACGGTTGAACAGGCCCTTGAAGTGGCTAAGGAACTTCCCAAAGACATTATCGAGGATTACTTTATTACCAAAATCTAATGGCATTACCTATGACTCTATTTGCAAATTTATCAACCAGAACCCTTGCCTTCCAAATGCAAGATAGCGCGATGGTGGACTCATTAACCAGTATGATGGAACCTGAAAGCATCAGCTTTTTCGATTTGATGGTTGAAGGCGGAGTACTAATGATCCCAATTTTAATTTTGTTCTTTTTGGCTATTTACGTGATTGCGGAACGTTGGAGCGCACTAGGTAGAACGAAGACAGACACAGCTGCTTTTTTGGCAGCGATTGAATCTATGCTAAAGTCCGGTAAACAGGATCAAGCGATGCAGTATTGTGATTCATTTGATAAGCCATTGGCTCGAATTATCAAGGCAGGTATCAAGCGATTGGGGCGACCAATTCGCGACATAGAAGATGCCATAGATAATGCAGGCAAGAAAGAGATATTCTTTTTAGAGAAGAAAATGAATTGGCTAGCGACCATAGCTGGGGTAGCTCCCCTATTGGGATTCACAGGTACGGTTACAGGTATGATTGAAGCCTTTATGGATATTCAATCGTTGCAGGGAAATGTAAATCCTAGCGCATTAGCGGGAGGAATTTGGGAGGCTTTAATCACGACGGCTGCAGGTCTTATGGTTGGTTTAATTGCCTTTGGTTTCTATAATTTTTTATTGGGTAAAATAAATCGGTCGATTTTTGAACTCGAAAATGCGTCCGCTGATTTCATCGACCTACTACAAACCCCAGCCACCAAAAAGTAGAGCATACATTATGGCTAGAAATTTTCGTCGAGATGACAAGCGCTTAGCCCCTCTTTCGCTGTTTTCACAGTCGTCCTTAACCGATATTGTACTTCTGTTACTCATTTTCTTTTTATTAACCTCGTCTTTTGTGAGTAATTTTGGAATTCAAGTTAATATCCCAAAAGCTGAAACTTCATCGGTCACCCAGCAAGATTATATATCTGTCGCAATCACCAAAGACGGCCAATTTTACGTTGATGGCAATTTGACGGCTCAGGGTGAATTAGCTTTAGCTATTCGTGAATCGCGCAATACTAAGCCTGAGGGAATGATCGTCCTTAGGGCCGATAAAGATGCAAAAGTCGATGATGCGGTACGGGTATTGAATATTGGAAAAGCCTTACAATTAAAGCTGGTGATGGCAACCGAGCAAAGTTCGTATTAGATGCAATCCGATTCTCTAAATATCGATGAACGTAGAGGGCTAGCGGTCAGTACTATTACTGCGTTGCTTTTACTCCTTTTTTCTATCTTGTACAGCATAGATATGGATGAGGGAATGCGCCCATCCTTTATTGAAGTTGAATTTGGAGAATTTCAGACAGGCCAACTTTCTGAGTTTTCAGAGCAACAAAACGAGCAAGTTGCTACCCGCCAAAACCCTTCGGAAACCCCGACCGAAGAACCGGTGGAAGATGCACCTGAGCCTGAAAGCACCCCGGAAACACCTGCTCTTGAAAACACCAAGCCAGTAGACTTACCTAATGAGATAGAAGAGGTCATTGAAGAGGCGGTTCAAACCCCTGAAACAGAGGTCTTGGATCCCTCACAGAATGCTTCAGAAGTGGCAGAGGAAGAAATCGAGATTCCACCTCAAGCTCAAATGGACGAAGATCAAAGCGAAGGAGCGGAGGAAAGTGGTGACCCAGATGGTAATAGAGGTGCAACTGATTCCGATCAAGGTACTGGGACAGATTCCGATGAAACGGCGCCGTATGAGTTACAATGGGAAGGAGATATTGAACGCGCACCCATGGCACAACCATTACCCACGAATGTGGCCAATGCTGAGGCGGTTATAACAGTACGCTTCGAAGTGCGTCCAAACGGAACAGTTGGCCTAATGATCCCACTTCGAAAAATGAATCCAGAGTTAGAAACAGAGGTGCTTAGAACTTTGCGATCTTGGCGTTTTTCCCGTTTACCTAGCGGTGTCCCTCAACAACCTCAGTGGGGAACCATTACCTTTCGATTCGTATTTAGTTAATAGAATCCCATCTTCCAGAAAGTACACAAACAACCCATGAAAAGACTTCTCCTCTTTTGTTTTGGGCTATTCGTTAGCCTAGGTTTCTTCACTCAATGTAGCGATGATCCAACAGGCGTAGGCAGTGAGTATCTAGAGGTGAATTCTTGGATTCGGAATCAAATGTCCAATTATTATTATTGGAATTTTGTGGTTCCTCGTATGGCGCCCGGTAATTTATCACCTGAACAGTTTTTTGAGGAAATCCTGTATACAACAGATGAGTTTTCCTATATGACGGATGATGCAGAGACCCTTCTCAATGAACTAAGTGGAAGTCAATATTCATCGGGATTTAGCCCAGCTATCTTGTCATTTAGTGATCAAGATCGATTATTTATGGTGGTAAAATATGTTTATCCGGACTCACCAGCTCAGCTAGCCGGCTTACAACGCGGCGATATTATTTTGAGTGTGAATGGGCAGACCCTGAACTCCGCTAATTACCAAGAATTACTACAAATCGAGGGAACGGTAACCTACGGATTGGGGAGTTATTCTTTAGATGAAGAAACTCAGCAGGCGAATATCACCGACCTAGATAGCGTAATTAGTGTACGTAAAGAAATATTACAATTGGACCCAGTTATTACCACTAAAGTTATTGAAACGGGGGGAAAACGCATCGGATATCTTTTTTATGCGCAGTTTATCGATGGTACAGCCGATTTATTTATTAATGGGCTCAATGAGCGATTAGCCGAGCTCAAGGCACAACAAATTGATGAATTAGTCATAGATTTGCGATATAACCCAGGGGGAAGAATTACGGCAGCATCGCAGTTTGCCAACGCATTAGTTCCCTTAGAAACGGCACAGAACAAAGACATATTCGTTGAATTTGAATACAATTCTCTTTTAGAAAACTTCTATCAAAATACAGACGGAGTAGAATCAGAGAACTTATTTTTACGCTTTCAGGAAGGTCCGATCAGTATGGGCTTAGAACGGATTTATGTGCTCACAACTAACCAAACCGCTTCGGCTAGTGAACTCCTCATACATGGACTCAAGCCCTATATGGAGGTAATTACCGTAGGGTCTAATACTTTGGGAAAATACTATGGTTCCTTTGTAATCACGGGCACCTTTCAAAGCCCTCCGGTCTACTATGCAATCTTACCGGTGACCTTAAAGTATTTAAACGCATACCAAGAATCGGACTTTATTGACGGTCTGGAGGCGCAAATAGGCGCTTTCGAAAACATCCTGTCTCCAAAACCATTGGGCGATCCAACAGACCCATTACTAGAAGCAGCGATTTCAGACATTGTGGGAGAAACACTTTCGGCAAAACCGTTCCCTACCACTTTTAGCCCAACGGTTAATTGGTACCCTACCCTATCCAATCAACTCCAATCTAAGGCCTGGTTTATTCAGGATTAGGCATTGCATATATGCCTAGGGTTTCGGTACTTAACACCATTAACCCGCTAACGAAATAATTACGTGACTATGAGTTCTTTAAACGGAGTCTTTATGCCTTATTTAGGTCAAAAAAATGGTGCTCAAGCCTATCCAATGACTATTTTTATCTTGTTGATGTTGTTGTTCCCGCTTATGGATGCCGAAGCCCAAAGCCGCTCACGATCTTCTGCCGAGCCTGAGGTAATCTTTGGGCATGGACAGGAGATAGAAAATCCCAATGTTGACCCAAGTGTGCTGAAGGGACTAAACTACAGAAATATTGGGCCATTCAGAGGAGGACGCTCGGTAGCAGTTGCTGGCCATGATGACCAGCCTTATATCTACTATACCGGATTTACAGGTGGCGGGGTTTACAAAACAACCGATGGAGGTGCGACTTGGTACAATGTCTCCGATGGCTTTTTTAAAACAGGCTCAGTAGGAGCAATTGATGTAGCCGATTCAGATCCTAATGTTATCTATGTAGGTATGGGGGAAACAGACATTCGTGGAAACATGAGCGCTGGGGATGGAATGTATCGATCTACGGATGCCGGTAAAACATGGACATGGTTAGGTTTAGGTGAAACACGCTTCATTGGTGACATTGAAATTCATCCAGAAAATCCTGACGTAGCATGGGTAGCGGCTATGGGTAAACTATTTGGTCCGGTTGAATCCTCACAGCGTGGGGTATACAAAACTACAGATGGTGGAAAAACCTGGAACCAGGTATTGTTCAAAGATACTAAAACGGGAGCGGTTGATATTGCTGTTGACCCGAATAACCCTAGAATACTATTTGCAGCTATGTGGGAGGCTTATAGAAGTCCCTGGGAGATGAGTTCAGGAGGCGAAGGAAGTGGATTATATAAAAGTGTTGACGGTGGTGAAAGTTGGATAGAAATCACTCAAAATCCTGGCATGCCAAAGGGCTTAGTAGGTAAAATTGGGGTTTCTGTATCACCCGTAAATTCAAATCGGGTTTTTGCCATTGTAGAAAATGCAACCGGTGGTGGCTTATTTAGATCTGAAGATGGAGGCGATACCTGGCGTAGGGTTAGCGCGGATCGAAACCTACGTCAAAGAGCATGGTATTATTCTAAGGTTGTAGCTGATCCAGGAAATGTAGATGTAGTCTATGTATTAAACGTGGGTTTTTGGAAGTCAAAAGATGGGGGTGCAAATTTTGATCGAATTGGTACTCCTCATTCCGATCATCATGATCTATGGATTGCCACAAATGACCCACAACGTATGGTTGTTGCAAATGATGGGGGTGGACAGGTAAGTTATAATGGTGGAGAAGGATGGTCATCGTACTATACTTCAGCCTCCGCCCAAATATATCAGGTGGTAACGGATAATCAGTTTCCCTATATGATTTATGGAGCTCAGCAGGATAATAGTACCTTTGCCATTCGTTCTCGGACCAGTGGCGGTAGTATTGGGGAGCGAGATTGGTGGCCAGTGGCCGGTGGTGAGAGTGGATATATTGCACCGGATCCAGACAATCCCAATGTGACCTTTGGTGGTAGTTATGGTGGGTATCTTAACAAATACGATGCGGAACTAGATCTTAGTGATCGAATCGATGTGTGGCCAGACAATCCTATGGGGGCAGGTGCCAAAGATGCGAAATTCCGATTTCAATGGACCTTCCCTATCGTGATTTCACCCCATAATCCCGATGTATTATATGCCACTTCACAACATGTGCATCGTTCTACTGATGAGGGGATGAGTTGGGAGACGATTAGCCCAGACTTGACCCGAAACGATACTACCAAGCAAGATGAATCAGGTGGGCCAATTACTAAAGATGATACCTCAGTAGAGTACTATAACACGATTTTTTCTTTTGTTGAATCCCCCATTGAGCCCGGACTACTCTGGGCGGGAGCGGATGATGGACTCATTCACATTAGCCGGAATAATGGCCAATCATGGGTTAATGTAACACCCAAAGACATGCCTGAGGCCATGATAAGTATCATTGATGCTTCCCATCATGCCGCTGGGACAGCCTATATAGCTGCTACCAGGTATAAGTTTGGTGATTTTAGCCCCATGTTATATAAGACCACCAATTACGGAGAGTCATGGACAAAAATTATCACTGGCATACCACCAATGGATTTCACAAGGGCGATCAGGGAAGATCCCAACAGAGCCGGGTTACTATACTCCGGAACTGAAACGGGGCTTTATGTATCATTTAATGCCGGAGAACAGTGGCAACCATTACAACTAAACTTACCCGCTGTACCAATTACAGACATAGCCGTTCATAAACGCGACAAGGACTTGATTGTAGCCACACAAGGGCGATCTTTTTGGATTCTAGATGACCTTCCTGTATTACATCAGCTTCAGGATGATGTATTAGCCAAAAGCCATCATCTATTCGATCCCGAGGACCCTTATTTATTTGGGGGACGATCGTGGGGTTCTAGTGCCACCGCTGGTCAAAACCCACAGGGTGGGGCAGTGGTCTATTACTATCTAGCGGAAGATGAGGATGAAGAAATTAAATTGGAATTTGTGGATATGCGTGATCAGGTTGTTCAAAGCTATTCAAGCAAAGAAGACTGGCGTGGTCGACCTGTAAGAGAATCAGCGTTATTTCATGAAGATGAGGAGCAAGCACCAAGAGGATCACTCAGTGATAAAGCTGGTTTACAATCCTATGCTTGGGGACTAGATTATCCAGGAGTAACCAATATTAATGGGCGTCAAATTCTTTGGGCTGGTTCAACCGCTGGTCCTCGTGCGGTACCTGGGACCTATACGGTACGTATGTATGTAGGGGATGAACTAGTGGGTGAAGAAGAGTTTGAGGTCAAAAAAGACCCACGTTTAGAGCAAATTTCACAGGAGGATCTGGTGAAACAGTTCGAGCTAGTACAAACCATAAATGCCAAGTTAGATTCCACTCACAAAGCAATAAACAAGATTCGATCGGTTCGGGAAGAACTCAGCGAACAAATGGGTAGCTTAGGAGTAGATGAATCATCTAAGGCACTTCGAGAGCGTGCACAAGGGATGATGAAAGCTATGACGGAAATAGAGGAGGCTTTGGTTCAAACCAAGGCGGAGGCTACACAGGATGTATTGAACTTTCCTATACGTCTGAATAACAAGTTAGCGGCGCTCAAAAGTACGGTTGCTACGGGTTACGGGCGACCTACGGCTCAACAGTATGCTGTCTATGAAGACTTAGCTGCAAAAACGGATGTGCATCTTATCCGTCTCCAAAAGATTTGGAATGGTGAGTACACCGATATTTTAGAAGAATTTGAAAATCCGGTTATGCCTATAAATAATGATTGAGTAGATTCGTACCTTACAGGGTATGGTCAAAGAAGCATTCCCTGTAATTGGTATGAGCTGCGCCGCTTGTGCCTCCAGCGTCGAGAGTATTTTATCGCATACAAAGGGGGTTCAGCAAGCAGAGGTTAATTTTGCCACCGAGCTGGTATGGGTAGAATATGAGGAAAGTTTATCACCAGAAGATCTCCATGAAGCTCTAAAAAAAGTGGGATATGGGCTTCTTTGGTCCACTGATGACTCCGGTGATGAGCTTGCGGAGGCCCAAAAAAAAGCCCACGAAGAGTACTATCAACAAGTTAAAACCCGGACGATTGCGTCTATACTATTAAGCATACCAGTAGTTATTATTGGTATGGGTTTTATGGATTGGCAATTTGGGCGATGGATTTCTTTGGTGTTATCACTTCCGGTGTTGTTTTATTATGGGCGCCATTTTTATGTAAACGCATGGAAACAAGCTATACATGGCCAATCTAACATGGATACCTTGGTGGCTCTAAGTACGGGAATAGCCTTTCTGTTCAGTCTTTTTAACACCTTATTTCCTCAAGTGCTCTTAGCCAGAGGGTATGAGGTCCATGTGTATTACGAAGCTGCCGTTGTCATTATCGCCTTTGTATCGCTAGGTAAATGGCTCGAAGAACGTGCTAAATCCAATACGTCTTCTGCCCTAAAAAAACTCATGGGGCTTCAGCCTAAAAACGTACATATATGGATGGCTAAGAATAGTGCTGATAGTTCGTCAATATCCGATAATTTTGACGTTCAGCAAGGTGAAGAACAACTAATACCATTAAAATGGGTGAAAGAGGGACAGATTATCATCGTCCGACCGGGAGAACATGTACCCGTAGATGGGCAAGTCATTTTTGGAGAATCGTATGTGGATGAGAGTATGATTACCGGTGAGCCTATAGGGGTGTTAAAAAAGAAAGGAGAACGGGTGTACGCTGGTACCATCAACCAGAAAGGAAGTTTTTATTTTATAGCTGAAAAAATTGGTAAGCAAACGTATTTGTCGCAAATTATTTCTCGTGTTCAGCAGGCGCAAGGAAGTAAGGCTCCTGTTCAGAAATTGGTAGATCGGATTGCAGGAGTATTTGTACCTGTTGTTTTGGGAATTGCCGTGCTGAGTATGGTTGTATGGATGGTAGTCGGTGGGCAAGAAATGGTCACCCAGGCTATTTTGGCTGCGGTTGCGGTGTTGGTTATTGCCTGTCCATGTGCACTTGGCTTAGCTACACCCACAGCGATAATGGTGGGTATTGGTAAGGGTGCGGAGCATCAGATATTGATTAAAGATGCCCAAAGTCTGGAGCTTGCGCATAAGGTGGATACGGTGGTATTGGACAAGACGGGAACGCTCACCCAAGGCCGACCAGCCTTAACGGATGAAAAGTGGTTTTTAGATGGGTTAGAAAAAGAACAATCGAGTATAGCTGCAATAATTTGGGCTATCGAACATCAATCAGAACACCCCTTAGCAGAAGCTTTTTTAGTGCATTACCAGCCCGATTATAGTAATAGTGAAGATAAAATTATCCTAACTCGGTTTGAAAGCATTACAGGGAAGGGTGTAGAAGCAGAAGATCAAGAGGGCAATAGTTATACTTTAGGTAGTATTTCTTATTTGCGAGATCAGTATAAAAATCAGTGGAATGCACATATACTATCCACTCAAGAAGATCAGTTTAGGCAATGGGAAAGCCAGGCAAAAACAGTTATTGGGTTTGTGATGAATGGGGAATTACGTGCATTATTTGCCCTAGTAGATCCTCTAAAACCCACCTCTAAAAGCAGTATTGAGGCCTTGCATAGTCAAGGCTTGCGGGTCATTATGCTATCTGGTGATAGTTCTAAAACGGCCGAAGCAGTAGCAAAAGATCTTGGAATTGAAGAGGTCTGGGCTCAGATGTTACCTGAGCAAAAAGCGGACAAAATACGAGCGCTTCAAGCTCAAGGGTCCATCGTTGCTATGGTGGGTGATGGGATCAATGATTCTGAGGCGCTAGCTGCTGCCGATGTGAGTGTAGCTATGGGAGAAGGTTCAGATATTGCTATGGATGTGGCAAAAGTGACGCTGATTTCCTCCGATCCTGGATTGCTAGCTAAGGCATTTAAGCTTTCTCATGATACCGTTCGGGGAATTCGTCAGAACCTTTTTTGGGCATTTATTTACAACATCATCGGAATCCCCATTGCTGCAGGGGTACTATACCCAATCAATGGGTTTTTATTAGATCCCATGATAGCAGGTGCTGCTATGGCCTTTAGCTCAGTATCTGTTGTGACCAACAGTCTTCGATTAAAATCCAAACCACTTTAAACCTAACCTGTAGATCTATGAAGGTTTTAACATTTACATCAAACATAGCCTGTAATGGATGCGTATCCAAAGTTAAACCATTTTTAGATGAGCTTGAAGGGCTTACAAAATGGCATGTGGATATTGAAAACCCGCAAAAAATTCTAACGGTTGAAACTGATCAACTAAGCACTGAGCAGATTCAGGAAGCCGTAGCTAAAGCAGGATACCGCTTAGAAGAGCAATAAACTTCGTTTAAACCACGTTACATCTTCATTTTAGCTAGAATAAAATGAATGATTTAGGGAACACACCACCAAAGCGCGTAGCTCAGTCGCCGCTTCATAAAACAATTCGAAACTGGGCCATTGGTATCATTTTTATCCTCTTGGTTTTGGTCATGACATTTGGCTCAACCTTTTTAGATTTTTGGGGATTTAGAGGTAAACATCGATCCGATACCTCAACCACCCTGACTCAGGCTTATGATTTATTCATGGCCGATTTGGACTCTATTGTTGCCGGGCAGTTAGGCTCGTATGAAAGCCGTCAAGTTCTGGAAATTGACACCGATGGAATGTTTCGAGTTCAGGGATTGAATCCGGAACGAGCCCCCTATTTGATTGGGCAAGTGATTAGGAAAGAAAACAATCAGCTCTACCCTGAACAACTACCCAATTTGTTGCGGGATGAGAAGCTTCAAGATACTAGGATTCGATTTCCAGAGGCGGAATTAACTCTTTTTTTGGATCAGTCTGCGGAGGTAAATATTGATGCTATATCGGTAGCAAAAGCAGGTTTAGGTGTTCAGGATAAATTGAATTTAGTTTATGAAAAAGCTTTTTCTGCCGTGGGAGCTCGAGATTGGTTTCATTTTCAACAGTGGGAATCTATGATCGACGAATTTGGCCTGTCTGAATCGGATAGTTTATGGGTTATCGAACAAGTAGAAGTGAAAAAATTCAAATATTCGGTATTTCAGCGGGTTGATGGTACTTTTTCTGCCACGCCGACTCCGGTTGTTGCTATCGGTGGGGAAGTGTATCAACAATCTGGTAGCGAACGAAACATATATGAAGTATTTATACAGTTGAGTCAGTTACGGTTTCCTAAGAGTGAATCAGATGGGACTCAGAGTTTTAGAGAGGATGGGTTGCCGACTTCTTCTACTCAGTCTTTCATTTGGAACCTCACAAGTGATGAATAAAACCTGATCAATTATCAAAGAAATGTTGTCAAAATATTAAGCAACTATAAAGGAAAACGTGTTGAGTAATATAATCCAAAAGATAACGTAACAAATTGCTAATACAGTGTGGTTAGTTTTAGAGGTGTTTTAACTTTCAATCTAACTAACTATTATTACTTGTGTTTTTGGTTCGGCTTAGATACACTAAGTCTTAGAATTTATGTCTATTGAACTATAATGATATCCGCTAAATACGTACTTGAATTGCTATATAAGCAATCATGTGAAAAGCATGCCGAAGTCGCACAACGTTTTTTTAAAACCGGAAAAGGTGAATATGGAGAGGGCGATATATTTTGGGGCATAAGGGTGCCACAACTTCGCACCATCGCCCGAAAGGTTTATCGGGAATTGGATGAACAAAGCTGGTTGGATTTAATGACTCATGAAGTTCACGAAGTTCGACTAACGGCATTATTTATACTCACGCACTGGTATGAAAAAGCAAAAACAGTTGAGCAAAAAGAACATTTCGCACATCTCTACATCGAGCATAGAGCTTATGTTAATAATTGGGATCTAGTTGATACCTCCGCTCATAAAATATTAGGGGATTGGTTTTGGGATAGGGACCGTTCTCTACTTATAAATTGGACCCAGTCGAGTGATTTATGGGAGACTCGTATTGCAGTAGTTACGACGTATAGATTCATAAAAAGAGGAGACTTTACCACCATATTACATATGGCAGAGCTTTTATTGCATCACCCTCATGATCTTATTCACAAAGCGGTTGGCTGGATGTTACGAGAAGCAGGGAAAATGGATGAATCGGTACTAATAGAGTTTTTAAATAATCACTATTCGCAGATGCCGCGAACCATGCTCCGCTATGCTATTGAGCGTTTAGAAGAACCCTTACGTCTATCTTATCTTTTAGGAAAAGTAAAAAATTAATACACCTACTATCCCTCCTTTTAAATAGCTGTATATTAATATATGCCTAAGAATCAGCTATTAAGGTTTAATTTCGTCCTGTTCGTTCTGTTATTTCAGTCCCTCACAGGAATGCTTTACGCCCAAAATCTTCGAGTTTTGGATGCTGACGATCAACGCCCGATTGCAGGTGTTGCTTTTTGGGCGCCTAATCAAGCCATTTATGAAGTAAGTAATGTCGATGGAGAATTGAGTATAACCCGGTTCAAAGGCTTAGATAACATCCAAATCAATGCCGTTGGTTATCGCCCGCTTCTCCTTAGTTATGAGCAGCTCTTGAATACCCTACCCGCGCTCATTCTTTCCAAAGAATCTGTGCAGTTAGAAGATTTGGTGGTGTCAGCAACTCGGTGGAGGCAAAATTATACAACGGTAGCCCAAGCCATAACCGTTATTGATCCCCAACAATTAGAGGCGCAGCAGCCTCAAACCATGGCCGATGTTTTAGGTTTAGGAGGGAAAGTATTTATTCAAAAAAGCCAACAAGGTGGTGGAAGCCCGATGATTCGTGGTTTTGCTACCAATCGCTTATTGTACACCGTCGACGGTATACGGATGAATTCTGCAATTTTTAGGGCAGGCAATATTCAAAATGTGATCAATCTTGACCCATTTACTATGGAGCGAACAGAGGTATTGTTTGGTCCAAGTTCGGTGATGTATGGGAGCGATGCTATTGGTGGGGTTATGAGTTTTGAAACTATTACACCATCTTTGGCCATTGATTCTACCCTGAATTGGTATAACCCAAAAACTTCAGGCCGGGCATCCATCCGTTCAACCAGTGCAAATAACGAGCAGACGGGTCATTTAGATCTTGCTTTATCTTGGCAAAAGTGGGCTTGGGTTGGCAGTGTAAGCCGTTGGAATTATGACCATCTAAAACAGGGTTCAAATGGACCTGAAGAGTATGTAAAGTCCACTTATGTAGAAGAATGGACAGGCTCTTTTACTAGCATTATGCCCGGTGAAGTGCCTGATAAAGTACTCACGCAATCCGATCCATTAGTTCAAAACCCCTCGGGCTATACCCAGTGGAATACGATGCAGAAATTACGCTGGAAACCCACTCAGGATCTAGAATTGAACTATGGGTTTCATTTTTCAGAAACTTCTGAATACGGTCGTTACGATAGGCATTTGAGAACACGTAATGAATTACCCCGCTATGCCAGATGGGATTATGGTCCGCAAGCTTGGGATATGCATGTCTTTTCGGTACACCACAGAGGTACAGACCGTTTGGGTTTATACGATGAAATAGTGGTAAAAACAGCGCTTCAAACCTTTAAAGAAAGTCGAATCACCCGAAATTTTGGAAGTCTACAAGAGCAACTTCAACTAGAAGAAGTAGAGGCAAAGTCGGTACAATTCGACGCGATTAAATGGCTTAGAAATGATCATATTCTCAGTTATGGTGCCGAATGGATTGTAAACGATGTGCAATCAACCGCATTTGAACAGAATCTAGGGAGTACCCAAACGCAAGGTATATTGCCACGTTACCCAGATGCCTTATGGAGTTCTGTTGCGATGTTTGCGCATAGTGATTGGGGGTTAAAAAAGAATCTAAGACTTCAGATGGGGCTTCGATTCAACGCATTTTCAATAGATGCTAATTTCGCCAACTCAGATGTTTTTCAATTATTGGTTCAAGATCGAGCACAGCTAAATGACCAAGCGTTGGTTGGCTCCATAGGGTTGATTTCGCGTCCCAATGACGATTGGATCATTAAGTGGACCATGGGCACGGCCTTTCGCGCACCCAATGTAGATGATATGGGCAAGGTGTTTGATTCAGAACCCGGCGCTGTGACGGTTCCCAATACAGACCTTGAAGCAGAATATGCTTGGAACGCCGATTTCGGAGTAGCACATAAGGTAAATACCGGGATAAAAATAGAGGTCAATGCGTATTGGACCCGCTTAAATAATGCCATGGTACGGCGACCTTTCTTACTCAATGGCCAATTAACCATGCTTTATGATGGTATTGAAAGTCAGATACAGGCGATACAAAATGCGGCCTATGCCCGGGTTTATGGAGCACAACTGTCTGTAGAGGCCCAGATTTCAAAAAATGTGCGCTTATCTTCCAGTGTAAGCGTACAAAATGGTATAGAAGAGCTCGATGATGGTAGCACAAGTCCGGCACGACATGCGGCCCCTGTTTTTGGAGAAAACGGACTGTACTATGAGAACAATTCTTGGACCTGGGGGCTGATTCATCGTTTTCAATCCGAAAAAAGTTATGAGAATTTACCCGTGTCTGAACGGGCGAAAATAGAACTTTATGCAAAAGATACTCAAGGTCTACCCTATGCACCAGCTTGGCAGGCACTTCATATTCATGGAAAATGGGAACTCAATGAATGGTCGCAGCTTTTGATTCGGTTTCAAAATGTGACCGATCAGCGCTACAGGCCTTATAGCTCAGGAATATCTGCGGCAGGTAGAAGTATTCAACTCGGGTTAAATGTTCGCTTTTAGCGAAAGATGGCCTTTATACCCCGCCCATTAATGGTTCGTTAATAGCCCGAATGCTCGAGTTGGGTAAGCCCTCAGGGTGGTTCTCTTTTATAAACTCAATGGTTTCGAGTACAAGTTCTAGATGAAGCTTTTTTGAACGATTATAAAATTCTTGAGCCTGTGCACTTAGTTTAGGTTTTCCGTGAAGCGGTTTATCGCTTACGCTAAGTAAGGTGGCATGAGGAACCCGGTAACGGAACCCATTGGTTGCGACCGTTGCGGATTCCATATCTATGGCAACACTTCGGCTTTGGTGGATGCGTTGCACCGTATCTTTTGCCGAAAACTCCCAGTTTCTGTTAGCGGTGGTAAACACCGTACCTATACGATGCTCAATATCATGTTTGTCTAAGGCTTGTTTAAGGTAACTATTCAAGAGATAATTGGGAATGACTGGGTTGCCAATAGGAAAGACATCATCGAGAACTCGATCGTCTCGGTAATAACCATTGGCCAACACAAAATCACCGATATTTTGATGATTTCTCAAGCCTCCACAATGCCCAACCATGATCATAGCATCGGGCCTTAGTACGCTTACATGATCGGTAATGGTCTTGGCATTAGAAGGGCCAACGCCAATATTAATTAAACTAATGCCGGTGTTATTTTCTTGCACCCAATGATACGCTGGCATTTGAACCGATTCAGAATGTGGTAAAATGGCATCGGGAAATTTTTCTTTAAACACCTCTACATGCATATCGTAATTGGTGAATAAGATATATCGCTGGAAATGTTTGGGGTCGGTTCCGGTGTAATGAACTAAGCGATTGATGGACAAATCGACCCGTTCAGGGCTAAAAAGAAAGAGTTTCTTCTTGGTAAAATCCCATTCTTCTTCATCCATATGGGATAAAAGATTAGGATCATTAAGGGCAATGCGTTCTCTCTTTTGGCTTAAAGTTACCGTAGCCCCTTTTTCTAATAACCGGAATAACTCTCTTTTTAAATACCACCTAAAAACTTTAGGGTGAGCCATTTCTCCGGTGAGTCTTGGATTGTATTTAGAATACTCGCGAAAGATTTCAAGATGGGGATAAAAACCATCTTCAAAAAGGGCATCCATTTTATCGCACACTGTGCGAACTTCTTGCTCACTAAAGGAATCGGGAGATATGGTATATAATTTCTTCATAGGTAAAGATAAAGATTTTTCATTTCAGGAGATAGTGCCGTGAATTTGTTTGAAATAACCCTAGTTTGATGGTCAATAAATTAACATAGCTCAGCAGAATGAAAACGGCTTTTACATTTAAGATTGAACCATGGAAAACGGTTTCCGAAGAACTCGTGCAAGCAACAAATATTTTTGATCTATATCAGACTAGGATGCGATTGGAATCGGAAGCCCATGAGGCCCGTTTTTCAGTGCTAAAAGTACCAGATTGGATTAATGTCATGGCACTTACAGAAGATGAACAGGTTATTCTGGTTGAACAATACCGATATGGGATTGAAGCTCCCACCTTGGAGCTAGCGGGTGGAGTTTGTGATGCGGGTGAAGCGCCGTTAGAAACCGCAAAACGAGAATTATTAGAAGAAACGGGTTATGCGACGGATCATTGGGTGAGCTTGGGCAAGGTGAGTTCCAACCCGGCCATGCAAGACAATTATACTCACAGCTATTTAGCGACACGGTGCATTAAAGTGTCTGAACAGAAGTTAGATGGAAATGAGCGCATACAAGTGCATTTTCTTCCCATACATGATTTTTTGGATTATGTGTAT
>Ga0255753_1001361_pt1 | contig 29536 bp, 25 predicted proteins | sample 041ome_10_FD_179953 | JGI IMG/M metagenome (GOLD analysis project Ga0255753, IMG submission 179953) | Coastal salt marsh microbial communities from the Groves Creek Marsh, Skidaway Island, Georgia - 041412US metaG (version 2) | ecosystem: Environmental > Aquatic > Marine > Intertidal zone > Salt... | reverse complement strand
GCCGCATGGCCCAAGCGGGATGGCGTGTTCGTGTTGCAGTGCGCCGCCCGAACGAGGCCCTATTTGTAAAGCCATACGGTGCGGTCGGTCAGGTTGAACCGATTCTGTGCAATATCCGCGATGACGCCTCGGTTCATGCCGCATTGGTTGGCGCAGATGCTGTGATCAATTGCGTCGGCGTGTTGAACGGCGTGGGTAAAAACAGCTTTGACGCTGTCCAAGCCAGTGGTGCAGAACGGATCGCACGCTTTGCCGCGCAAGAAGGCATTGCAACGATGGTTCACATTTCGGCAATTGGTGCGGATGCCGCGTCCGAGATTGATTACGCCCGTACAAAAGGCGCCGGCGAAGCGGGTGTATTAAAGCACATGCCAAACGCCGTGATCTTGCGCCCATCCGTTATTTTTGGATCCGAAGATGAATTTTTCAATCGGTTTGCAGGTATGGCGAAAAATGCGCCTGTCCTGCCGATTGTCGGGGCAAATACCCAGTTTCAGCCTGTTTTCGTCGATGATGTTGCGCAAGCTGCAGCAAACGCCGCACAAGGACAAGTCGCGGCAGGCACCTATGAATTGGGTGGACCTGATGTGGCAAGCATGCGCGATTTGCTGGTACAGATGTTGTCGGTGATCCGTCGCAAGCGTGTCATCCTGAACTTGCCGTATTTTGCCGCAAACATGATGGCCTTTGGATTTGACATGGTCCAAGCGATTACATTGGGTTTGATCGAAAACAAAGTTCTGACACGCGACCAAGTGAAAAATCTAAAGATTGATAACGTGGTATCTGAGGGCGCAAAAACTTTCGCTGATTTAGGTATCGACCCTGCAAGTATGGCGTCTGTGTTGCCGGATTACTTGTGGTGTTATCGTCCCTCTGGCCAGTATTCCGCGATTAAGGAATCGGCCAAGAATTTACGCGCTTAAAGGCCGATTTGGATGGCCATAGGGATCGTCGTTCTGTGCCTTGCCTATGTGCTAAGCCAATTTTTTCGCAGCTTTCTGGCGGTGATGACAGGTGTCTTGGCCCAAGATGTGGGCGCGACACCTGATGATTTGGCTTTGGCATCTGGTTTATGGTTTCTGTCCTTTTCGTTGATGCAAATTCCTGTTGGCGGGGCGCTTGATAAATTCGGGCCACGTTTGACAGCGGCGGGATTGTTTTTGGTTGGGGGTGCAGGGGGCGCGCTTGTCTTTGCGGTGGCAACTGCGCCGTGGCACATCAGCCTTGCGATGCTCTTGATCGGGATCGGCTGTTCACCCGTGTTGATGGCCTCCTATTTTATCTTTGCGCGGACCTATTCACCCAAGGTGTTTGCCACACTTGCATCGGTCATGATTGGCGTTGGATCGATTGGCAACCTTGCGGGATCTGCACCGTTGTCCATGTTGATCGATGTCATCGGTTGGCGGGCAACAATGGCGGGTCTTGCCCTTGCGGCGGGTTTTATCGCGGCAGGTATCCTTGCCTTGGTCAAAAGCCCCCCGAAAACAGACAGCCAGGAAAGCGGCGGATTTATTGATTTGCTCAAAATCCGTGCGCTGTGGGTCATTATTCCGTTGATGATTGTTCAATATGCACCGGCCGCGGGAATGCGCGGTCTTTGGATCGGGCCATATTTGCGCGACGTCTTTAACGTGACAAGCCAACAGGTTGGGGTCGCCAGTACGATTATGAGCCTTGCGATGATTGCAGGCACCTTTGCCTATGGTCCACTTGATCGCCTGTTTGGAACGCGAAAATGGGTTATTATCGCGGGCAACACAGGCAGTTTCATTGCATTGTGCGTTCTGTTTTTGATGGGCCACATGGAATACTGGATCGCTGTTGCGGCTTTTGCGGCCGTGGGGTTCTTTGGAATGTCCTATCCTATGATGGTCGCGCATGGGCGCAGTTTCGCGCCACCCCATTTAACGGGGCGTGGTGTTACCTTGATGAACCTGTTTGCCATTGGTGGTGCTGGGCTTTATCAGGTGATCACAGGCAGCTTGCAAAAGAACGCGATTGATGGCGGGCACCTGAGCGCAGATATTTATACAAACATGTTGGTATTTTATATCGTTACCCTTGGCCTTGCTATTGTGGTGTATACCAAAAGCCAAGATCGCTTGGATTGATCTAAATACAATTCGAAACTTTCCCTGTCATGCCAATTCGTGTATGACCGCCAAGCCCATAAAGATTGGGCATTAGAAAAGGAGCACCCGTAGATGGGGTATAAAGTCGTAGTCGTTGGCGCCACAGGCAATGTGGGCCATGAAATGTTAAACATCTTGGACGAACGCGAATTTCCAATCACAGAAATCGCAGCACTGGCCAGCCGCAAGTCGTTGGGCACAGAAGTCAGCTTTGGTGACACAACATTGAAAACACGCGACTTGGAAACGTTTGATTTCGCAGGATGGGATATTGCCCTATTTGCGGTCGGATCGGACGCAACCAAAAAGTATGCTCCAAAGGCAGCTGCGGCAGGTTGCGTCGTTATTGATAACAGTTCGCTGTATCGTTACGACCCCGATGTTCCGCTGATCGTGCCAGAAGTGAATGCCGATGCGATTATGGGCTATTCCAAAAAGAACATCATCGCGAACCCAAATTGTTCGACCGCCCAAATGGTTGTGGCGCTCAAACCTTTGCACGACCGCGCACGCATCAAACGGGTTGTGGTGTCAACCTATCAATCTGTGTCTGGTGCCGGCAAAGAGGGTTTGGACGAGCTTTGGGATCAAACGAAATCTATCTATAACCCAGTGACCGAGGTGCCGCCGTCGAAATTCACCAAGCAAATCGCGTTTAACGTGATCCCGCATATTGACAGTTTCATGGAAGACGGGACGACAAAAGAAGAATGGAAAATGGTCGCTGAAACCAAAAAGATCATCGACCCCAAAATCAAAGTCACGGCAACATGCGTGCGTGTTCCCGTGTTCGTTGGCCATTCCGAAGCGGTCAATATCGAATTCGAGGATTTCTTGGACGAAGACGAAGCCCGAGACATTCTTCGCGAATCCCCCGGAATATTGGTGATCGATAAGCGTGAAGATGGCGGCTATATCACCCCAATCGAATGTGTCGGGGATTATGCCACCTATGTGAGTCGCATTCGCCAAGACAGCACAATTGAAAACGGTCTGAATATGTGGATTGTTTCGGACAATTTGCGCAAGGGTGCGGCGTTGAACGCAGTACAAATTGCCGAAGTTCTGGGCCAACGCGTCTTGAAAAAGGGATAAGGTCCTTAAATTAATCCAAAAGGATTAATAAATATAGCCTTTTAAACCAAAAACCCCTCCGTTCGCTCAGATGCGCGGGGGGGCTTTTTTTTGTACCTTAATCTTAACGGTTTTAACAGAATGCTTGCGGTACTCCGCAGCCACGCGAACCCCGCGTGAGAGGTTGGATCGGCCCAGTGTCTATGACACCGCATCCCTTACCTTGGGCACTGGGCTGGTCTAGCATGAAGGGATCCTCATGTTTAGCATAGCGTACAGGTCCTTTCGTTCCCGTATCCAAAAGAAATCTGGCAGATACCACGCGAGCTTGATTAAATCGGGCGAACCCGCGATGTGTCGCGAAGAGCTGGAAGCGATTTTTGCATATGAATTTCGCGTTGCGAATGCGGACATTCTGAAGATGAAAGTTTACGGAAAAGACGAGCGTTTCAAATCTGGCCGGATTGTCCAGCTTGGGGTGGAACATGAGCATGCGGTCGAGGACGCGCAGGCGCGAAAGGCGGGCACGAAATGACGCTTTTGCAAAGGGCCCGTTTTAACCGGATGATCGCGCTGACACTTTTGAAATATCGCCCACGCACGAAACGCCCCGACTAAGGGCGTTTTTCTTAGACCGCGATGAATTCTTTGGTTTTCGCGTCGTAAACTTCCAAACCGCCTTCGCCAATGTCTGTCCACAGACCATGCAGCGTCAACTCTTCTGCATCGACCGCTTCGCGAACGAATGGGAAGGTCAGCAGATTGTTGAGAGATACCAGAACTGCCTTTTTCTCAAGCGCGTGTGGCAATTGATCTTGGTCGTAACGGTCCTTGATCTCTTCATAACCGGGCCGCAAAATATCCATCCAGCGTCCGACGAAGCTGGTTTTTTCTTCCAGCTCGGGCGCGTGCCCTTGGCACATGTCCATACATCCCTTGACGCCGCCGCAATTCGAATGGCCCAAGACGATCACATGCGCAACCTTTAGTGCCGTGACCGCGTATTCCACTGCCGCACTGGTGCCGTGTTGTTCGCCATCTGGGCTGTAAGAGGGAACCAAGTTCGCAATGTTGCGATGGATAAAAAATTCACCCTGATCTGCGCCAAAAATAGATGTCACATGTACACGTGAATCACAGCATGAAATGACCATCGCACGCGGTCTTTGACCTTCGTTTGCTAAACGTCGATACCATGCGCGATTTTCCGTATAATTGGTTGCATGCCATCCATGATACCGTTGTACCAAGTACGCCGGCAGAAGTTTGAAATCATCCATGGTGAACCCCCAGTCAGTCGTATTTTAACCGCAATAGACCGAATTCAATTAGAATTCGAGTGAAAATTGTACCGGCGATAAACCTTTTATCATCCAAAAGGCTGCAGTCTTTCGACAGGTGAGAAAAAGTAGGGACTAACAATGAACGTTTTAACCATTCGTGAACCGATCGAAGCGATCCACATAGATACCAATCGATTAGGACATCATTTGAAACGATCGGTCGAACAGGACGTGTCGGATCATGTGTTTCATCTGGCCGATACCATGGCACAAGCATTAGGCGAGGCGGAAACCAATTTTTTGAACAACCGCTTCGATCGACTTGTATCGACCGTGCAAAAGATTGCGACGCTTGCCGAAATGTGCGGGTTTATTTCTGTGCGCACGGTTGCGGGTGACGTGTCACACGCCGTTCAGCGCAATGATGCGGTTGCCGTCAGCGCAACAGTACATCGCCTTTTAAGGATTGGTGAAAAATCGTTGTATGCGATTTGGGATTTACCCGAACAATTTGTGTAACCCCTTGAAGTGTCTTGATCCATGGGCCAAGATATCAAAAAATCTTGGACCTCTTGATCATGTTTGCACCTTCCTCATCCGACGCAATCCCACTTCTTATTGTGACATCTGACACAGCGCAGGATGTGCTGACGACGTTGCCAGAAACCGCGGCACAATTTGCCAAGGTGCAAGGGTTCAAAGGCGCCTTGGGTCAGGCTGTATTTGCGCCTGACGGTGCAGGCGGTTATGTTGCGGTGATTGGATTTGGAACGGCTGCGACACGCAAACGTGGGCGATTTCATTTGGCAAATGGGGCGCAAAAATTACCCGATGCAACCTATCGATTGGTGACGGATATTCCGACAGATCACCCAGAGTACGAAATTTTGGGCTGGTTCTTGGGTCAATATAGTTTCGATCGATATGCCAAGTCATCAAAGCCTGAACGGCATTTGGTTTTGCCTGACGGGATTGATGCGGATTGGGTGGCACAGATGGTATCTGCCGAATATCTGTGCCGTGACCTGATCAATACGCCTGCAAATGATATGGGCTCACCCGAATTGGAAGCGGCGGCGCGTACGTTGGCCGCCCAACATGACGCGCAGATTTCCGTGATCGAAGGCCAAGATCTTGTCACCCAAAACTTTCCTTTGATCCATGCGGTGGGACGCGCCTCAACGCGCGCACCGCGTTTGATCGATCTGCGTTGGGGAACCCATGGGCCAAAGGTTACGCTGGTGGGCAAGGGTGTCTGCTTTGACACTGGTGGTTTGAACCTGAAACCAAGTTCGAGCATGGGTTTGATGAAAAAGGATATGGGCGGGGCGGCGAATACACTGGCCCTTGCGGCGATGATCATGGGCGCGGGGTTGAATATTCAATTACGACTGTTAATTCCGGCGGTTGAAAATTCGGTATCAGGAAACGCATTTCGTCCGGGTGATATTTTGCCGTCTCGCAAAGGTCTTTCGGTTGAAATCAACAACACCGATGCCGAAGGTCGATTGGTTTTGGCCGATGCGCTGACATATGCCTGCGAAGACAGCCCAGATTTGTTGATTTCAATGGCGACCCTGACAGGGGCCGCGCGTGTGGCGGTTGGTCCAGATTTGTCGCCGTTTTATTCAGGACATCCTGAGTTCACAGATGCGCTCAAACGTGCGGCTGGTGCAGCCCAAGATCCGGTTTGGGAAATGCCGTTTTGGGATCCCTATGACAAAATGATCGAACCGGGTATTGCGGATCTGGATAACGCGCCATCAGGGGGGCAAGCGGGATCTATCACGGCTGCGCTGTTCTTGCGACGGTTTGTGTCTGATATGGATCGTTATGTGCATTTTGATATTTATGGATGGAATGGAACCGCCCAGCCCGCGCGCCCCAAGGGTGGTGCGTTGCAAGGGCCACGGGCGCTTGTCAAAGCGCTTGATGCGTGGCTTGGATCTCATGGACAGGCGTGAGCGTCCCGCCAATGAACATGTCGCCTGCGAAACGCTTCGCGACGTTCTAGAGCACCATACTTATGTCGCGGGCGTGCCGCGCAAGGTAGGTCACGTCCTGTGCGATTTATGTGATGCGCCGGGGGGGCGTCGCGACCGGCAATTGGTGTTGGGCGATCTGGTCACCGAATATGATGCGCGCGGGGGCTGGTCCTTTGTCCGAAGTGTGCATGATGGATATGTAGGCTACGTTAAATCCGATGGGTTGGACGGCGTTAAATCCCATACCCATTGGGTGACATCCCGCTTTGCCACGCTCTACACGGACCCAGATTTCAAATCACCCGATTGTGGCCTATTGCCACTTGGGGCGCAGGTCACCGTATCGTCAGAAGCCAAAGGATATATGCGCTGTGATTTGGGTTGGATCGCGGACCAACATGTTCGACCCATTTCTGAGTGTGCCGATGACCCCGTCGGGGTTGCGGAAAAACTGCTTGGCACCCCGTATCTGTGGGGCGGCAATAGCAGCTTTGGCATTGACTGTTCTGGATTGGTGAACATCGCGCTCAAACTGTGTGGATATGCGGCACCTGCGGACAGCGACCAGCAAATGCGCAATCTGGGCGACCCTGTCCAAACGGGGAATTATGTTCGAAACGATCTTTTGTTTTGGCGTGGGCATGTGGCATGGGTCTATGATGAGAGGCATATTCTGCATGCGAATGCCCACCACATGGCGGTGACTTTGGAACGCATTGATGAGGCGATACCCCGTATCCGATCCAAAGGAGATGGTGAAATCATTGCCCATAAACGCGTTTGGCCCCCTACATAAATTTTCGCAATTTCGCATTTCATGCTCTTGACGCCAAGTGTCAAAACCCCTAAACGGACCCTCGTCGGCGGAGTAGCTCAGTTGGTTAGAGCAGCGGAATCATAATCCGCGTGTCGGGGGTTCAAGTCCCTCCTCCGCTACCAAATTATCATAAAAAACAGTTATAAAAGTGCGATCACACCCAGTTTATCGTGCGATTATCCTACGACCTTTTAACATCAATTGTCAAAGCGTGTGTGACCAGTGTGTGACCAAGGGTTACTGCATCGAATCTATTATGGGCTACCTATAGGCCATGGACCGGGGACCTTGGATCGCAGACCGTGCGCCTTGGACGACGGCCTTTAGTCATAGAGTGGTAGATTCATTGGGGTGTTGTTTTGTTTGATATCTTTCTCACTCATAACCTGAAGGTCGTAGGTTCAAATCCTACTCCCGCAACCAAAATTAATGAAATATTTACAATGCACTAACGCCCTATGGGGCGCTTCTTGCGCTTTAACACCCACAGAAAATTGCCGCGTCCGTTGCTGCGTTATAATGTCCCTTGGTGGGTGAATGTGGCACGTTCCACTTCTCTGAGCAGGGGTTATTCGAGCCTTTTCCTAGCGTAATAGCTCCTCACAGGCAGGGCCAGCCACCCTAAACATGGCCCCTGCGTGCTACAAAGGTCCCTTGTTTGATAGATCGTCTCTTAATTCGTTGGGTAGTTTCGTTTGGATCAAATGCCCGACAAGCAATGTGCTCTCACTGCTTCGAGTCACTCAGTTTAATTTCCCAGGATTATGGCACTGCCTAATGTCCCAGGACCTGGACGCTCGGTTTAAGAGGCGCTGTTCTGCGAGCGTGATCCTTGGTTTGTACAGCGCAGCTTCAAGCGGATAGCTGAAAGCGGCACGCGGGTTCGAATCTCGTCCGCCCCGCCACTTCAACAATAAAATCAAACTGTTATGTCCATATAAGCGGGCTACCCACTCTCTAGCCCATTTATAATTAGAATGCATGGTTTTCTTAATTTGAACCGAGCGTCCGATTCCGAAACTCTTAACTAACCAAATGGCTCTGCCGTGGTCTACAGTTATTTGGACTGAACTTATTGGGTTTCGGGGGGTAGAGGTACCGACAAGGTGGGCCATGGTAATGCAAATAGGTATTCCATATATTGCAAGTGTTAATTAGAGGAAACAATCTTATATTGCATTACTTCAGAATACATTGACTAGTTGGAAGAAAAGAGTGCGCTTTACAGTGTTCCAGTCAAATACGAAGTTTGCAGAACTTCGGCTCATTCTACTCCTGCGTTTTCTATCATTTCAACTTACATAGGACACTCTCAAAACAGAGTATATACAAGCTTGATCGTGACGCCGCTATCAACAAGTGGCCTTCCTTAGTGACCTCATAGGAATAGAAATAAAATGCATATCGATGCTTGGGCTTGTTTCTCTGACAGTACCGTTTAACATCAAAATCGATCTTCATACACCCGCGTATCATAATTGTATCAAGATTAAGTTTTGCGTTACCCGCAATTTAGAATGAGCAGGACTTTTTGGGACTTAGCCCGACATAGGGAGGGCCAGTGTGATTTGCGCACCCTTGTCGATTTGATCGACGGTTAGGGCGCCGTTTGACTGTTTTGTAATTTCATATGCAATTGCCAACCCCAGTCCACTGCCAGTATTGGGTTCAAGTTGAGTGAAGCGTCCAAAAATCTTGGCTGCGCTGTCGGGATGCAGATCTTTTCCATCGTCCCAGATCGAAACCATCGCCATGTCCGTGTTATATGAACATCGAACAGCGATTTTGCTGAGGGTGGGGCCACCGTGGATCAAAGCATTATCAAGGATGTTTTTGATGGCTTCTTTCAATAACACTTCTGTCCCCAGCACGATTAACGGCTTTTCCGCAGGGCTGAATTCAAAGTGGATATCTTGTTTTAGCACAAGATAGGCAAAATCCGTACACACCTCAGACACCATTGAATTTAAATCAATCTCCTTGGTTTCTCGTTGGGTACGATCATAACTGAGCCGTTCAAGTGACAAGAGCTGTTCGGTCACATGCACCGAATGTTTGGCGGCATAGAGAAGTTTATCAATTCTTTGATCGCGATCCGCGTCTGTTTGTGCTGAATTGATGGCTTCTGCCATGGCTAGAATACCGGCTGCTGGATTTCTAAGTTGATGGGCGGCATCAGAGATAAAGGTTTGCTGCGCGGATATGCTGTCCGAGACCTGGGCAAAAAGGCGGTTGAGCGTACTCACAATCCCTTTGAATTCAATTGGAACCGCGCGCTTAATCGGGCTCAGGTCGGACTGGGATCGCTTGTCAATGGCGTCTTGCAAGTCATCAAGCGGCCGCAAACCCAGCTGCACCCCGAACCAGACCACAAGTGCTAGGGTGACCAAAAGCGCCCCCATCAGGCCTGTTGCCTTGAGCGCAAGATCACGCGCAAAGGCGTTTCTGTCGGACATCCGTTGCCAAACGCGAATGATCGTTGTTCCCGTGATCCCGCTGACCTGTGCATTTTCGGTCAGCTTGAGCACCCGAACAGGTTCACCACGGTAAACCGCTTCGAAATAGGATGTTGTTTGTGGGTCGGCACCGGTCGAAATCGGTTCAACAGGCGGATAGGCATACCCCGTCACATAATATCCGCCCGGACCTGTTGCGTGATAAAACACCTCACCTCCAGAGGCGTCGGTTAACAAATTTCGGGTTGATGGGGATAGTGCATCGCCTTCTGAACTTGCTACATCTCGTGAAATGGCCAAAGCCGTGGACAACAATCCCCGATCAAAAAGCTCGTTCGCGGTGTCTTGTGCAACGGAAAAGCGCCAATATCCAAGAAAAAGGCTTACAATCAATAGGGGTGTCAGAATAAGAACAAAGAGACGAAACCGAAGCGTATGAGGGCCAGTTTTCATCCCTCAACCTCAAGCAAATATCCAAGGCCACGCGCGGTTTTGATTTGCACGCCACATTCCGCCAACCGACGCCGCAGTCGGGAAATATGGGGTTCAATTGCTGTGTCATCAACTTCGGCGCCGACGCCGTACACGTGATCGATAATTTGGGATTTAGACACCAGCCGCCCTTTGCGTTCGATCAGACATTCCAGCGTTGCAAGCTCTTTTCTGGGTAGATCAAGGGGCTGATCGTCCACGGTGACTTGGCGCGTTGAGCGATCAAAGACCAATCGGCCAAGTGTCTCATGCGCGCTGTATTCAAGGTTTTTGCGCCGCGAAAGCGCCCTAATCCGCGCTTCTAGCTCGTCCATTTCAAAGGGTTTCACCAGATAGTCATCGGCACCCCGATCAAGCCCCAAAACGCGATCTCTGGTTTCGATGCGCGCTGTAAGCAAGATCACCGGCGTTTGCGCACCGCGTTGGCGCAAGGCGTATAAAACATCCAGCCCGCTCATGCCCGGTAAATTTATATCTAATACAATGAGATCTGCACCCTCTTTGCGCAGATACATATCCGCTTCTAATCCATCGTGTAGGATGTCAACGGCATGGCCGCGATCTTTCAGCCGATAGGAAATCGCGCTTGAGAGTGTCACGTTGTCTTCGATGATGACGATACGAATTTTTCCACTCCGCAAGTTTGCCGCAAGGTTCGCGGTCAAAGGTAAAAACGTTGGAGGGGGGAATCAATCCCCAAAATAAAAAGGATTAAAGTGGAGTTTTGACTGCCGCTGTGATCTCATCGGTAATTAATGGAGGAAACTAATGACCGTATTTAAGTATTCACGCCGAGCGGCACTCGCTCTTACTGCAGCTGCGGGTCTTGCTGCACCTGCCATGGCAGACGTTGATTTATCTGGCAAGACGATTGAGTGGGTGATCCCATTCTCTGAAACAGGTGGATCCGCGAAATGGGCTAACTTCTTTGCCCCTCTATTGTCAGAAGAATTGCCGGGAAACCCAACGGTTGTTGTTAAATTCATGCCGGGTGCAGGATCGACCAAAGGCGCGAATTGGTTTCAGGAACAAACTGGCGGCGACGGCACCTTGATGTTCGGCTCATCCGGTTCAACCCAATTCCCATTCCTGCTTAATGATCCTCGCGTGATGTACGAATACGCGGATTGGAACGCGGTCATGGCCACAGGGACAGGCGGCGTTGCGTATTTGAACGCCGAGGATGGTGCTTTGTTTGATGGCTCTGCAAACAAATTGAAAGACATTCCATTTATCTTTGGGTCGCAAGGCGCAACAGGTTTGGATCTTGTGCCTCTTTTGGCGTGGGAAATGCTAGGCATGAATGTTGAGCCAGTGTTTGGCATCAAGGGACGCGGTGACGGCCGTTTGATGTTTGAACGTGGCGAGGCGACAATCGATTATCAAACGTCATCAGGCTACCTTGGTGGATCCATGGATCTGGTGAATGCAGGCACTGCGGTTCCTATGATGAGCTGGGGCGCGCTTGACGAAAACGGTGTGATCGTTCGTGACCCGACCTTCCCTGATCTGCCAAGCTTCAAAGAAGTTTGTGAAGCAACAGTTGGCTGTGAAACATCTGGCCCTGCATGGGACGCGTGGAAAGCGTTCTTTATCGCAGGCTATCCATCGCAAAAAATTGCGTTCCTTCCTGCAGGCACATCTCAGGATGTGATTGATACGTTTACCAAAGCATTTGAGGCCGTGCGCAATCGCCCCGATTTCAAGACGATTGCAGCAAAACAAGTGGGTGAATACCCAATGTTTGTTGGTGCTGGTGCACAAAACGCGACCAACGAGGCCACGACTGTTTCAGAAGAAGCGAAACAATTCGTGCTCTCATGGCTTAAGACAGCTTATGGCGTCGAACTGAACTAAGCCGGTTCAATGCGCCCACTCGGGGTTGAGTGGGCGCAACAAAACAACAGCAAAAATCTAAATTAATAGAAAGCGAATCCGATGGAGATTTTCGCCAACGCACTTCCTGCGCTCGGTGACGCATGGGCATTGATATTGCAGCCAATTGTGCTGGGGTATTTGATCCTTGGCGTGTCGATGGGCCTTGCGGTTGGGGTGTTCCCCGGGCTCGGCGGTATCGCCGGTCTGTCCCTTCTTCTGCCCTTTATGTTTGGTATGGAACCCGTTTACGGTTTGGCCTTGATGATCGGGATGGTGGCGGTGGTGCCAACATCTGATACGTTTGCCTCTGTTTTGATGGGGATCCCGGGATCGTCTGCGTCGCAGGCCACTGTTTTAGACGGATTTCCCATGGCGAAAAAAGGCGAAGCAGCGCGTGCGCTGTCGGCGGCCTTTGCCTCTTCTCTGTTTGGGGGGCTTGTCGGGGCGTTTTTCCTAACCGCCTTTATTCTGGTCGCGCGCCCCATCGTTTTGGCATTCGGATTGCCCGAAATGCTGATGATCACCATTCTTGGCCTGTCTATGGTGGCCGTCCTTGCAGGGCGTGTTGCGTTGAAGGGTTTGGCGGCTGCGGGTCTTGGCATGATGGTGGGAACCATCGGTATCGCGGATGCAGGCGGTTCGCTGCGGATGGCAACCTATGATATCCCATATCTGACCGACGGCCTGCAATTGGTCATTGTTGGGCTTGGCATTTTTGCCATCCCCGAGATTGTGTCCCTATTGCGCCAAGATCGATCCATTTCTGAAAACAGCAGCTTGGGTGCAGGTTGGCTTGTGGGTGTCAAAGACTGGTTTGACAATATCTGGCTGTCTGTGCGCTGTTCGTTGATTGGTGTTTTGGTCGGCATTATTCCGGGCCTCGGAGGTTCGGTCGTCGACTGGATTGCCTATGGGCATACGGTACAAACGACCAAAGACAAATCCGGGTTTGGAAAAGGCAATGTCCGCGGCGTGATCGGGCCTGAAAGCTCCAACAACGCCAAAGAGGGTGGGGGACTGGTTCCAACCTTGTTGTTTGGCATTCCCGGATCTGGGTCGATGGCGATCTTTATCGGGGCGATTGCACTGCTTGGGTCGGGTGAGATCGAAGTTGGGCCAAAGATGCTCAAGGATAATCTTGATATCACCTATTCGATCGTGTGGTTGCTCGCGCTGGCCAATGTGTTTGGAACGCTGATGTGTATCGCGCTTTCAGGGGGGATTTCCCGTCTGACGACAATACGGTTCACCTATCTTGCGCCATTCTTGTTCATGCTGATCAGCTTTGCGGCTTTCCAATCGGGTCAGAACTTTGAAGATCTGCTGGCCCTGTTTGGTGTCGGTTTAATCGGTATTTTCTTGCGCCGCTTTGATTGGTCGCGACCTGCCTTTTTGATCGGTTTCGTGCTGTCAAACCCGGTCGAGAAATTTTCCAACCAAGCCTTTCAAATTGCGAGCTTTAAGTTCCGTCGCGGATTTGAAACAGGAATGGATTATTTGTTCAGCCCGATTGTGATCGTTCTGATTATCGTAACTGTGATTTCGGTTGTGTTTGGTATTCGTCAGGCAAAATCAATCATGGCCGAAGGGGATATCCAGTCTGGCAGCAAACGCGCACCAATCACGTTTTTGCTGGTCATCACCGCGTATTTGATCGTTGCCGTTTTGAACGCAAATGCGATCCCTGACTTTAACATGACCGATAAAATCGTGCCGCTTGTTGTGGGTGGGATCTCGCTGGCCTGTTGTTTGATCGTCTTGGTGCAAATGATGCGCAGCCCCGAAGGCCACGTTGTTTTTGCCGATAAAGAAGTGGCGGGCGAAGACGCGGATGCCCCCTATGGCCTGTGGTCCACCTTGGCGTGGTTTGCAGGGCTCATCGCGGCAACATGGGTTGTCGGATTTATCATCGCTTTGGCTGGTTTTCTTATCACCTTCTTGCGCGTTCGTGCTCAGGCGGGTTGGGTCAAAACCCTTTTCTTAACTGTGTGCGGCATTGGATTTATTTGTCTCATGGCCGGCGCGCTTAATCGTGACTTCCCTCCGGGGCTCTTGCAGGGAGCGGCAGATTTGCCGTGGCCGTTAAAATGACACAACATCCAATTCCATATATCTTTATGCGTGGTGGCACATCGCGTGGCCCCTATTTCAACCGCGCAGATCTGCCAGAAGATCTGGATCACTTGGCCAAGGTTTTGTTGGCGGTGATCGGGTCTGGGCATAAACTTAACATCGACGGGATCGGCGGCGGTGCGGCGGTCACAACCAAGGTTGCGATGCTCAGCCGTTCAAATGATGACTGGGCGGACATCGATTATTTCTTTGCTCAGGTTTCGGTCGAAGAACGCCTGGTTGACTTTAAACCAACCTGCGGGAACATCCTGTCAGGTGTTGGACCTGCAGCCCTTGAAATGGGGTTGATTGCGCCAACCGGTGATGTGACCGATATCAAAATTCATGCCGTAAACACGGGTGCGCGCGTGGTCGCGCAAGTCCAAACACCCGGCGGTAAGTTGGAATATTCGGGGTCCGCAGAAATCGCAGGTGTGCCGGGCGCAGCTGCGCCCATTGCCTTGAATTTCATGGGGGTTGTGGGATCATCGACGGGGGCGCTTTTGCCGACCGGCAACGTGCGGGATACCTTCGGCGGGATCGAAGTCACCTGTATGGATGTTGCCATGCCTCTTGTAATTGCGAAGGCGGCAGATTTCGGTCTAAGCGGATATGAAACGGCCGAAGAGCTTGATAACAATCGCGATTTCTTTGCCAAAATGGAAGCGATCCGCATCGAAGCAGGGGCTGCCATGGGAATGGGTGACGTCACGAAATCGGTGACGCCAAAATTTGGATTGCTCGCGCCCGCCAAAAACGGCGGGACGATTGCGACACGCTATTTTATGCCGTGGAACACACATCCAACGATGGCCGTGACAGGGGCACAATGCCTTGCTTCGTGTGCGCTGACACCGGGAACGGTGTCGGATGGGTTGTTGGATCGTCCAACGACCGGTCCCGCAGAAGTGATCCTTGAACACGCATCTGGCAATATCGATGTTTTGGTCGATTTTTCGACTGAGGATGGGTTCACTCTCAAATCAGCGGGTCTTATTCGGACGGCGCGAAAACTTGCGGATGGGAACGTATACGTTCCTTCTGATGTTTGGATGAAATAGGGGCACGACATGCCAATTCGGAATATTTTGGTCGCCTTCAACGGGTCCGATGCCGCTGTGGCCGCGTTAAAATATGCGGCGACAATCGCGCAAAAGGATGGGGCTTACATCACCGCGATTCTGGCCCACACCAGACATGAGGTGATTGATTCAAGACACCGTTGGATCCCCGCCGAAGCACAAGCATTGATTTCAAATGCAAATGACGAAATCATCCAAAAAATCGAGGCGAAGTTTTTGGGGCTTTCCCAAGAATTGGATTTGGGGGATCGATTGCTGTTTCGCCGCAGCACGGGGCGCGTTGACGATCTTTTGGCGACCACAGCACGCGCGTTTGATTTGTTGATTGTTGGCCAGCATTTAGATGGTGATGATGAACATATCACGCTTCATCCTGATCGGATCGCGTTGATCAGTGGCCGACCCGTGATCGTTGTTCCCGCCAATTTTGTCTTGCCCGACAAACACAGCCACGTTGCTGTCGCTTGGGATGGTGGGCGGGCCGCGGCGCGTGCGGTGTCAGACAGTCTTCGGATCCTTGAAGACGAAAGACGGGTTAGCCTGCTGACCGTCCGTGGAACCAACAATCCACCCGTCGATGATGTGCTTGAGCATCTCAAGCGACATGGAACAGACGCTATTTATCACGATTTGCCAAGGGTGACGTCCATCGGCGAGGCGCTGCTTAAGTTCTGTAAACGACAAGATGCAACATTGTTGGTGATGGGGGCGTATGAGCATTCAAAATTCAGAGAAGATTTTTTGGGCGGCGTGACAGCGACCGTGCTTCGTGAAATCGAAATCCCTGTCTTGCTTTCTCATTGAACCGCGCTAGGGTGTCCAAAAATAACGGATGACCGCGCCTGCAACAGTATAAGTGATAGAGAAACCTATGAAAATCCACATTCTTGACGACTGGTTCAACACGCTTACGGCATTGCCCTGTTTTGCAAAACTGGCAGGACATGAGGTCACGGTTTGGACGGATAACGTCAAAGAGGTTGATGGGTTGGTTGATCGCCTGTCCGATGCCGATGGTGTGGTTTTATTTCGCGAACGGACCAAAGTGACGCGCGAATTGATTGAACGTCTGCCAAACCTAAATCTTATCAGCCAACGCGGTGTCTATCCCCATATAGATGTCCAAGCCTGCACAGATAACGGCGTTTTGGTCTGTTCAAAAACAAGTGGCGAGGCCCCCGCGCATGCGGCGGCGGAACTGACCTTTGCGCTTATTTTGTCTGCTTTGCGGCAGCTTCCTTTTCAAATGGCATCAGCCAAGGCAGGCAATTGGCAAATGGGTGTTGGTAAAACGCTGCATGGGCGCACGCTTGGCCTTTATGGATACGGGCGGATTGCAAAGGCGGTCGCAGGCTATGCCAAGGCATTTGGCGTGAATGTCATATGGTGGGGATCTGAAGAGGGGCGCCGCCGCGCCGCTGCCGATGGCGAATGCGTCCCCGCATCGCGGAAAGAATTCTTTGCCGCCTGTGATATTGTTTCGGTCCATGTCAGAATGCTGCCGGCGACCAAGGGGTTGATTACAGCGGATGATTTTGCCGCCATGCGTCCAGGGTCGGTGTTCGTGAATACATCCCGCGCAGGACTGATCGAAGCAGGCGCATTATTGGCCGCGCTAAATCGTGGTCGGCCCGAATTGGCCGCGATTGATGTTTTCGATGTTGAACCGTTACTTGATCCGACTGATCCGCTTCTGAGCCATCCAAATCTGATTGCGACGCCGCATATCGGCTTTGTCACAGAAGACGAATTCGATTTTCAGTTTTCCGATATTTTTGACCAAGTGAACGCATTCGCAGCAGGTGCGCCCATTCACATGATCAATCCCGAAGTTTGGACCGCCTGAGGAGCCCGGCAACAATCGGTGCACCGGTGATGACAAGAATGATCCGAACCAGATGGTGCGTGACGACAAATCCCAAATCGGCCCCCGCCACAATGGCCAGAACGGTCATTTCCGCCTGACCGCCGGGGGCAAAGGCCAAGAACGCCTCAACTTTGCCACCTAATCCAAGGAAATAGATCACTTGGCTAAAGATTTCGGCAAGCACAGCCAATAGGACAACATATGCGACACCTGCCGCGACAAAGCGTTTAAGTTCTTTTAATGTCACACTAACAAAGTGAACCCCGATCCCCACACCAATAAAAAATTGCGCAAAAAGGATTGCTTCTTGCGGTGGGCGGACATGAATAAAATCCCCCAGTGATAGCGCCGCGGTGACAATCATTGGTCCGAGGATGGATGCCCCAAAAAGCCCGACGCGCACGCCTAATCGCCATCCGCCAATGGCGGCAACGGCCATAAAGCAGACCTCTAACAGGGGGACATCGGCGACTGGGACACCAATTGGGTTATTGAGCGATGCGCCATAAACCGTGGTCAGAACAAAAGGCGCAAGCGTCACGATAATCAGAACCCGCGTTGCGTGGATCAAAGACAGCGCCCGTGGATCACCGCCTGCCTCGGTTCCGAAAATGACCATGTCTTGCAAGCCGCCGGGCATGGCGGCGTAATATGACGTTGCTGGGTCCAGCTTCCAAACCCGACTGAAAAACGGCACTCCGATCGCGCCGATGGCAAGGATATACACTGGGATCATCGCAATGGACACCAACATGCTGGGCAGTTGGTGGAACAAGGCGGGCGTAATGCTTGCGCCCACGGCGACGCCCAAAATTGTTCTTGCGCCAACAGAGATAACACCAAATCCCTTGAGGGGCAGACCAATCAACGCCGCAAAGAGGCACGCAAACATAGGCCCAAACAGGAATGGAAGCGGCAGATGAAGCGCCCAAAACCCTAACGTCCCGACCAGACCGAGAGCGAATGTAAGGGTTCGTTTGCCAAGAGGCGAATTGATAAGACGGGACATTTGGTGAACTACTGATTGACTTGCATTGTATCTAATTGTATACACTTGGATGCAATAATCAAGGTGATTGTTATGGCACAACCAGACGACAGCATTTCCGCCGATGGTCCACAGGGAAATCAGGCGTATCTGCAACTTTTGTCCGACATCCGCGATGGTCGTCTTGTTGCGGGGGATCGTTTGCGTGAAATCGATCTGGCCGAACGTTTTGGTATCAGTCGCACGCCGATCCGCGAAGCAATCCGGCTTTTGGAAGCGGATGGATTAATCTTCCATCAACCGCGCCATGGGGCAACGATCCGCCGTCTGGATTACGCCGAGGTGATGGAGCTGTATGAGATGCGTTCCGTTTTGGAAGGGACCGCCGCGCGTCTGGCGGCGCGTTCGGCCTCTGATATCGAGATTGAGGAACTGATAGCCCTGAATGATGACCTTGCTGCGGCGGGCAACTCAGAGACGGCCTCGATTCTCAATCGACAGTTTCATCAGGCGCTTTTGCATTCGACAAAGAACAGGTTTTTGGCAAAATCAATGGACAGCCTTCAAAAATCTTTGATGATTTTGGGGCCAACGACTTTGACACATCCGGACCGCGCCGCGCGCGCGATTGAAGAACACAAAGACATTCTTGTGGCCATTCGAGCGCGCGACGGTGACGCGGCAGAACGGGCAATGCGCGCGCATATAGAAGCGGCGCAAAGGGTGCGTATTCGCACCCTTCGGCAGTTACCGGTGGGTGAGGAATAAAGGTGTATCTGGCGCCATCCCTCTAACAAGTGATGAACCTGCCAATCTGATATGCGGTGTAGAAAAGTAGAACAAAGATGAATGAACAGCAAACAGTGACACAGACCGAATGGGATGTCGTGGTTATTGGTGGCGGAAACGCCGCCCTGTGTGCAGCAATGACCGCAGCAGAAGAGGGCGCGCAGGTCTTGATCCTTGAGGCCGCGCCAAAGGCCTATCGCGGTGGGAATTCACGGCACACCCGCAATTTCAGATGTATGCACCGCGGCCCCTTGGGCCCCTTGGTGGATAGCTATTCAGAAGACGAGTATTTTAACGATTTGATGAAAGTGACGGGTGGCAAAACCCACGAAGGTCTGGCGCGAATGGCGATCCGCGCCTCCGAGGGCTGTCTTCTTTGGATGCAAGAGCACGGTGTGCGGTTTCAACCGCCGTTGTCGGGGACTTTGTCGCTTGCCCGAACCAATGCGTTTTTCTTGGGCGGCGGCAAAAGCCTTGTGAATGCCTATTACAGAACTGCAGAAAATCTGGGCGTTACAGTGAAATACGACGCCTCGGTCACCCATATCGAATTGGATGATGATCGGGTGGCCTATCTTGATTTCACCCTATCCGATCAAATCCACCGCGTCGTTCCAAAGTCGGTCGTGGTGGCATCTGGTGGATTTCAGGCTGATACAGATTGGCTTGCGCGGGCATGGGGACCCGCAGCCAAGAATTTTCTCATCCGCGGCACACCCTACAATAGGGGTGTCGTGCTTGCCGACCTTTTGGATCAGGGTGTCGAACAGGTTGGTGACCCAACGCAATGCCATGCGGTTGCAATTGATGGCCGCGCCCCAAAATTTGACGGTGGTATTGTCACAAGATTGGACTGCGTTCCCTTTTCCATCGTTGTAAACAAGAATGCAGAACGGTTTTACGACGAAGGCGAAGATGTATGGCCCAAACGCTATGCGATCTGGGGGCGGTTGGTTGCGGAACAACCTGATCAAATCGGCTATGTCGTGATTGATTCAAAATCGTTGAATTTATTCATGCCCTCGGTGTTTCCGCCAATCAAAGCGGACAGCATCGAAGAATTGGCAGATCTCATGGGTTTGCCGCCGGAAAGTTTGAAAAACACCGTGGACGATTTTAATCGGGCCTGTGGTGATACATCAAATTTCCATCCAACCGAACTTGATGGCGTGTGTACGCAAAACTTAAACCCCCCTAAAACCAATTGGGCGCGCCCGATCACCGATCCGCCCTTTTACGGGTATAGTTTGAAAACTGGTGTGACGTTTACCTATCTTGGGCTCAAGGTTGATGAAAATGCACAATGTTCGATTGGAAACCGCCCGATCACCAACCTGTGGGCTGCGGGTGAAACCATGGCAGGGTCCATCCTTGGGCAGGGGTATCTGGCAGGGTTTGGGATGACCATCGGAACGGTCTTTGGGCGTATTGCAGGCAAGGAGGCCGCGGCCAATGCAAAATGATTTTATCAACGAAGCCCGCAGACAGGCAGAGATCTGTAACGCGTGTCGATATTGCGAAGGCTATTGTTCCGTATTCCCCGCCCTTCATGCGGAAAGGGCCTTTGCAGACGGGCATTTGATGCAGCTTGCAAACCTATGTCATAATTGCAGGGGGTGTTATTATGCCTGCCAATACACGGCCCCACATGAATTTGATTTGAACCTGCCTCAGGCCCTTGCCAATGTGCGCCAGCAAAGTTGGGAAGAGTTTGCATTTCCGAAATCCGCAGGACAGGCATTTCAAAGAAATGGTCTGTTCATTGCGATTGCAACCGTTCTTGGGTTTGCGTTCCTTTTTTGGTTGATCAAGCAGGTCCAAGCGGTTGGTGGTGATGGGTTCTACGCCGTTTTGTCACATAATATCATGGTTGCCATTTTCTTGCCCGCGTTTTTGTTTCCGTTGATCAGTATCGCGATCAGTCTGCGACGCTATTGGCGTTCCGTAGGCGGAGGGGCAATCACCTTTGCACATCTTCGGCGTGCGTTTTACGCCGCAGCAACATTGAAAAATTTGGCGGGGGGACATGGTGACGGATGCAATTTCGAAGAGACCGACAGGTTTTCCCATCATCGCAGATACGCCCATCATGCTGTAATGTATGGATTTTTGCTGTGCTTTGCATCGACGAGTTTTGCGACGGTCCTGCATTACGGCTTTGACATGCCTGCACCCTATCCACTGTGGTCTCTGCCCAAGATTGCCGGTATATCCGGTGGGGTGCTCTTGGCCCTTGGTTGCGTTGAAATGATCCGCTTGAAACTGAAATCAGACTCATCACTTGGCGCGCAAAATGCCTTTGGCGGTGAGGTCGGGTTCATCGGCCTATTGGGCTTTGTCGCTTTTAGCGGGTTGATCCTTTATTTTCTTGGGGATACCGTTTTGATGTCAACGCTTCTTGTTCTGCATCTTGGCGCTATTTTAGCGTTTTTTGTGCTAACGCCCTTTACCAAAATGGCGCATGGGTTTTACAGAATGGCAGCACTTGTTCGCGATGCGCAACGTACAAGTTAAAATTGGAGATTTTGGTTTGCAGGGCTCTATAAAAATAACCGGCTTGTCTGAGTGCGCTCTGGAAATTAGCTATGCTCAATCATGCATACCTTCGCTATTTCAAAACCAGTCCAGAGATCATCAAACTTGCAGTTATGCTATATGTGAGATTTCCACTAAGCGTGCCCCCTCGCACAACGCCCTATAATTTGTTATAATATAACACTCATATAGGGGTGTTCAAAATGATAGCAAAAGGTAACGTCACGATCGGCCTAGAAACGCGTTTCGGGCCTGATTGGCCCGGTGTCCGATGCGGTGCACGAACTAAATCTGGAGGTGAATGTCAGCGTCCAGCGGTGAAGCGAACTGGCCGCTGCAGTCGACACGGCGGCAAAAGCACTGGGCCTCGAACCCAAGCTGGCCGTGATAAAATTGCTGCTTTGCATACTACGCATGGAAGACGCACAAAGGAAAAACGCGAGGCCGCTGAGAAGCGCGCTGAGATTGGCCGTAAGGTCCGTGCAGAGATCAAGCAGATTGAAGCAAGTTTGATTGAGCAGGGCGTCTTAGAACGCAACTGGCGCAAAGACTGGAAGCTATAGCCAAGGCCCAAGGGCCACGGAGCTGGAAGCGGGGGTTACTTCGCCAAATCTGAATGATGGTATCCAAAAGATCAAAAAGGGGTATCCCCTTTTTATGGTCCGCGGTCCATGGTTCATCGGTCTTTAGTATTGACCCGACAAATTCGTTCGGGTGTAATTTCATTTGACTTCGACGTCCTCCATTTCGTCGCCGAGTATCCGCTGCAAGGCCATGATGGGGGTTTCGTCACTTTCAACTCGGACGTACAACTGCGCGAAGTACCGAGAGCCTTTAACCTTGGCTTTGACTGGCCGGAAATCAGAGACTGGGAATGGTGAATGCAGTAAATTTACATTTTCCGCACAGTTAGCCATTGCTTCGTCTATTGCATTTGCCAGTTCTGCAACTGGGCGATTGTCTTTTAACTGATCTTTCCTCCATTTGGCCGCCTGTTCAGGTGTCTCAAAGGCGGGATCCCCTATAATACATTTATATAGAGAATCCCGCCTTTGAGCGCGTAGTCCACGGAAAATGTGAAATAAGAAAGATGTGCCTTTCCCGGGAACAATCCATATTCCTCATGGGATGGGCGGACGCAAGATGGAAACGCTGTTCCGTTTGGGCAATATACGGCGGAATTGGTTGAATATTACGACGATGATCTTTTGGGAACATCGCCCGCATTTTCGTATCACTTGGTGAACGAAGTCAGTCTGCGCAACGGAGCTGCCGTTTTGGGATTGGATGGCGGGTCCGATGTGCCTGCCGATCAGGTCTATGCCTTGCGATCCTAAACGTTCATGGCCACCCAAATTAACGCGGCTGCGTTTGAAAAGAGCCCTAAAACAATCAGCAAACAGTACAAGAACGTCCATTTGATTTTCTTGACCGGTGCGTCTTCTTCGTTGGATTGACGGATCAAGGCGCGTTCCACCAGCGATGGTAACCTTGGGCCGAATCTGCCAACAACGCGCAAAGTATTCAACAGATCGTTGACGACTGCCTTTGGCCCAATACTGTCGCGGATATAGTTTTCGACCACGGGTCTGGCGACCTGCCAAATATTGATTTGCGGGCTTAGGGACCGCGCGACGCCTTCGACGACCACCATTGTGCGTTGTAGCAAAATCAATTCGGTGCGGGTTTCCATGCCAAACCGTTCGGTCACTTCAAACAGGTGGTTCAACAGACGCCCCATGGAAATGTGGGTGGCGTCCATACCAAAGATGGGTTCACCAACGGCACGCAGGGCGCGGGCGAATTCATCAACGTCTTGCGAGGCAGGAACATAGCCTGCTTCGAAATGGACTTCTGCGACGCGCTGATAATCACGGCGAATAAAGCCAAATAAAATTTCGGCATAGACGCGGCGAGTATATTCGTCGATATGCCCCATGATCCCAAAGTCAAAGGCAACAATCGCGCCGTCATCCCCAACCTTAAGATTGCCTTGGTGCATATCTGCATGGAAATATCCATCACGCAGCGCGTGCTGAAGGAACAGCTGTAGGACACGTTCGCCCAATGCGACGCGATCAAACCCCATCTGATCCAAAACTTCGTTATCCCCAAGCGGCGAACCCTCTACCCAGTCAAGCGTCATGACACGCCGCCCTGAGAGGGCCCATTTGATATGGGGTACGCGGAAACCTTCGTCTTTTTCGGTATTCGCCGCAAATTCGGATGCTGAGGCGCTTTCAAGGCGCAGGTCCAATTCGCCCAAGACCACACCTTCGAAATGCTCGATCACGTCCATGGGCCGCAAACGGCGGGCAAAGGGGGCCAAGATTTCGATCACCCGTGCTGCGAAATAAAACGCATCCACATCGCGGCGAAACGCTTTTTCGATTCCAGGGCGCAAGACCTTGACCGCGACGATTTCGCCTGTGTCTGCCAAACGCGCTTTGTGAACCTGTGCGATCGACGCGGCGGCGACAGGTTCGGAAAACTCAGAAAAGATTGTGTCAGGGTTTAGACCCGTTTCATTTTCAAAACTGGCTTTTGCAGCTTGGGTCGAAAATGGGGGGAGCTTATCCTGAAGAACCCGAAGCTGTTGGGCCAATTCATCCCCCACCACATCGGGCCGTGTCGATAGAATTTGACCAAATTTAATATATGCCGGCCCAAGTGCCGTCAGGGCGCGCGTGACGGGTGGCATTGTCGGATCACCCTTAAGCCCCAAAAACTGAAACGGCCAACCCAGAACCCGCGCAGCAACGCGCAAGGTTCGCGGTGCTTCCATCGCGTTTAAGATCACGCGCATCGCGCCGGTACGTTCCAAGGTCGCGCCCGTACGGACAAGGCGAATGATATTATGAGGTCCGCGCATTTAGATTTTCCAACCTGAATGCAAACACGCGATGCCCATCGTCAAATTGCGGTACTTTGCATTTTCGAAACCGGCAGCACGCACCATATTTAAAAACGTATCTTGGTCTGGAAACTTGCGGATGGATTCCACCAAATATTGATAGCTGTCACGATCGTTAGCAATAATTTTTCCCATGGTTGGAATGAAATTGAATGAATATTTGTCGTACATCCACTGCATCATATCGTTCGGGATATGGGAAAATTCCAATACCATCAAACGACCGCCGGGTTTCAGAACGCGATAGGCTTCGTTCAATGCATCTTGGGGACGGGTCACGTTTCGGATACCAAAGCTGATGGTGTAAACGTCGAATGTGTTGTCATCGAACGGCAGGGCCATGGCATCGCCCACAACCCAATTCAGTTGATCTGCCATTTGATCGGCTTCGGCGCGCTTGCGCCCTTCGATCAGCATCGGTTCCGTCAGATCGCAAACGGTTGCGTGTCCATAGCCTGCACGTTTCAAGAAACGAAATGAAATATCACCGGTTCCACCGGCAACATCCAACAAACGTTGTCCTGCGCGGGGGGCAATCCAATCCATCATTGCATCCTTCCAGATACGATGAATTCCCATCGACATCACATCGTTCATGATATCATATTTGGATGCGACGCTGCCAAACACCCCTTGGACCTTTGATGCCTTTTCAGATTCTGGAACGGTCTGAAAACCAAAATGTGTCGTCGTTTGCGTATCGTCGGTCATGTCATCATCCTTGCGCTTGGCCATTCATATATAGGGATCGGCCTATGTTGCAATGCGGTCTTTTGGATTCAGAGGATAAAAACCAACATGAAATGGGCATAATTTTGCCTTGAACACTGGGTATTTTCAACTTGTTCGCAAACGAAGACGAGTATCCAGTGTCAGGTTTAAGTTTATCATTTTTCATTACCTGCGCCGCCGCAGCACTGTGCGCGGCCAATCTGTGGTATGAAAATTCACCTTCGGCACATCGCATGCGGCGTCGGCATCAAAAATTTAAAAAGGCTAAAAAATAGATACCTTCATGTTGGAGGCGGCTGGGTTTTTGGCTATGACGGACTGAGAAGCATAGGATCGTCATCATGCCAGAATTACCCGAAGTTGAAACAGTCATGCGTGGCCTTGCGCCTGCGATGACGGGGGCTGTTATCGCAACGGCATCTGTGAACCGCCCAGATTTGCGGTGGCCGTTCCCTGCGAATATGGCAGATCGCATCACGGGGCGGCGCGTGATGCGTATGCACCGTCGGTCGAAATACATATTGGCCGATCTCAGCAGTCAGGAAACCCTGTTAATTCATCTGGGTATGTCGGGGCGCATGTTGGTGTCGGGCGATCCCTTGGGCCAATTTGTCCACACCCATCCAATGGCGCAAAAACACGATCATGTTGTGTTTGATTTGGATAATGGTGCACGCGTGACCTTTAATGACCCGCGCAGATTTGGTGCCATGGATTTGATTGCGACCGATGAGTTGGAGGCGCACCCTCTGATCAAAGTCTTGGGGCCAGAGCCATTTTCGAACAGCTTTAATCAATCCTATCTTGCCCAAAAAATAGGCGCCAAGAAATCGCCAATTAAATCGGTTTTGCTGGATCAATCTGTTGTTGCAGGATTGGGGAACATCTATGTCTGCGAAGTTTTGCATCGCACGGGCATTCATCCGACCCGTTTGGCGCGGGATATCACACAGGACGAAATCGCGAATCTGATTCCCACTATTCGGGATGTTTTGACGGCCGCGATTGAGGCAGGTGGGTCTTCGCTGCGTGATTTTCGGCAAGCTGACGGAGAATTGGGATATTTCCAACATAGCTTTGACGTCTATGGCCGCGAGGGCGAAACCTGCAAAAACATTGAATGTTCTGCCCCAATTGAACGTCTTGTTCAGTCAGGGCGATCCAGTTTCTTCTGCCCATCGTGTCAAAGATAGCTTGATCCAACTGTCAGGCATGGTATTGAACGTGCCTGAGAAAACAACCGAAAGACTGTTTCATGGCTTATGAGACGATCATCGTAGAGATCGAAGACCACATCGCGGTTATGAAATTGAACCGCCCTGATGCGTTGAACGCGTTGAATGATCAATTGCTGTCAGAGTTGACGGATGCGTTAGAAAGCGCACAAAAAAATGACAAAGTCCGTTGTGTGATTATCACTGGATCCGAAAAAGCGTTTGCTGCGGGTGCAGATATCAAAATGATGAGCACGAAAACATTTGCGGATGTCTTTGAAGAAAACTTGTTCGCCGAAGAATCAAACCGCATCACACGGATTCGCAAGCCGATCATTGCTGCTGTTTCCGGTTATGCTTTGGGCGGCGGATGTGAGTTGGCGATGCTGTGCGATTTTATCATCGCGGCAGACAATGCAAAATTTGGTCAACCAGAAATCAACCTAGGCGTCATCGCCGGCATGGGTGGCACACAGCGGTTGACCCGGTCGATTGGCAAGTCCAAGGCGATGGACATGAACCTCACAGGGCGTTTTATGGACGCTGAAGAGGCCGAGCGTTGTGGCTTGGTCAGCCGTGTGGTGCCGACCAAAAAGCTGATGGACGAGGCGATGGCCGCCGCTGCAAAAATCGCAGAGAAATCAATGGTTGCCGTCATGGCCGCCAAAGAGGCCGTAAATCGTTCATACGAAACCACCCTAAGCGAAGGGTTATTGTTGGAACGCCGTTTGTTCCATTCAATGTTCGCGACCGAAGACCAAAAAGAAGGCATGAGTGCCTTTACCGAAAAGCGCGAACCACAATTTCGCGATAAATAGCCCTGATGTTCGTGTTTTTTGACCAATTCCCAGTTTGCCCTGTTGACTCGGGCGTGAGTCGGCCCTAAAGACCCGAATTCAGAACATACGTAACCCAAGCAGTGGGATGAGAGACTTATGGCAAATACGCCTCAATCCAAGAAACGCGCGCGCCAAACTGAGCGCCGCACAGAAGTAAACAAAGCGCGTCGCTCACGCATTCGCACATTCCTTCGCAAAGTCGAAGAAGCGATCGTAAGCGGCAACAAAGACGCAGCAGTTGAAGCGTTACGCGTAGCTCAGCCAGAGCTTATGCGTGGTGTGACAAAGGGCGTGTTCCACAAGAACACAGCGTCTCGCAAAATGTCACGTCTGTCAGCACGCGTAAAAGCAATCGCTTAATTTTCGCGTTCGACGACCTTAAAAAACGCGCTGCATTTTTGCGGCGCCTTTTTTGTGTCTGGGGAGTGGAAAAACACCCAGATAGATTCTTTTCAAAAAAATCCGAGTCAAGTGCATAGTTCTGTTGCTCGACGCAGTTTGAAATTGCTAACGTGACCAAGCGAGTGAATCGCACTTGGGGGACAGATTAGAAGCAGGTGGTTTGGGATACACCTATTCGCAATTTGCGAGGCTTTATTTTGTCCATTTCTGACATTTTACTTGAACGGATCACTCGTGATGCGATGAGAGTTTTTTGTTTTTTGACGCCAGACAATGGCGACGCTGTACGGGCCGGGACACAGAATTATGAACGAACTGCAATGGGGCACAATTAAGCAATCTATCGAGAAAACGATAGGTGCGCATAATTACAAAAACTGGATTGCCCCGATTGAATTTAGTGCAGTTGAAAATGATGTTGCCGTTCTGTCTGTTCCGACCAATTTCTTGGGCAATTATGTTGCGCAAAATTTTTCGGATCTGATTGTCCACCAACTTAGCACTGTGAACGACTCTATTCGTCGCGTGCGGTTCACGGTTGCAAAATCAACCCCGACAGCCGTTGTTGCAAGCGCGCGCCCTGCGCCTGCTCAGCCGGTATCATTTGCGAAATCAGATGATCTGCCTGGTGCGCCTCTTGATCCTCGTTTCACATTTGATACGTTTATCGTCGGCAAGCCAAATGAATTGGCGCATGCTGCGGCGCGCCGCGTCGGTGAAGGCGAAGTCGTGAGCTTTAATCCCCTGTTCCTTTACGGCGGTGTGGGATTGGGCAAAACGCACTTGATGCATGCGATTGCATGGGAATTACATCGAAACAGACCTGATTTGAACGTTGTGTATTTGTCGGCGGAACAATTCATGTATCGCTTTGTACAAGCGCTGCGGGATCGCAAGATGATGGACTTCAAGCAGCTGTTTCGTTCGGTTGATGTGTTGATGGTTGATGATGTTCAATTCATCGCGGGCAAAGACAGCACACAAGAAGAATTCTTTCACACCTTTAATGCGCTGGTGGATCAAAACAAACAGATCATCATTTCCGCAGATCGCGCGCCCGGCGAAATCAAGGATTTGGAAGATCGTATCAAAAGCCGCCTACAATGCGGATTGGTGGTTGATCTTCATCCAACAGATTACGAATTGCGTTTGGGGATTTTGCAAGCCAAAGTCGAACAGCATCGAGTTCAATATCCGGATCTGCAAATCGATAACAACGTGTTAGAGTTTCTGGCGCACCGCATCTCAACCAATGTCCGTGTGTTAGAGGGTGCATTGACCCGCTTGTTTGCGTTTGCGTCCCTTATTGGTCGTCACATTACCTTGGATGTTGCCCAAGATTGTTTGGCAGATGTCTTGCGCGCCTCAGAACGCAAAATCACCGTCGAAGAAATTCAGCGCCGTGTGGCAGAGCATTACAATATTCGCCTGTCGGATATGATCGGCCCGAAACGCTTGCGCACCTATGCGCGGCCCCGTCAAATCGCGATGTATTTGGCCAAGCAAATGACCAGCCGCAGCTTGCCCGAGATCGGCCGCCGCTTTGGTGGACGCGATCACACAACCGTTTTGCATGGCGTGAAGCGCGTAGAAGAGCTCAAGATTCAAGACGGGCAAATCGCCGAAGATTTGGAAATGCTGCGCCGCGCGTTAGAAGCGTAAATACCGCGAAAACAAGTGGATTTATCACCGTCAACGCGTCTTAGGCCTTGACGGTGTTTTTATTTACAGGGACAACAGAAAAAAGACTTGAGCCGGTGGTATTTTAAGGTATCGTGCTTGTCCCGGCTAGGAGAGGAGCAAGTATTATGAAACTTAGCATTGAACGCAGCACTTTGTTAAAAGCTGTGTCCCAAGCCCAATCCGTTGTGGAACGTCGCAACACGATTCCAATCCTTGCTAACGTCCTTATCGAAGCAGACGGTGACAGCGTGTCATT
>Ga0255753_1001357_pt1 | contig 29582 bp, 26 predicted proteins | sample 041ome_10_FD_179953 | JGI IMG/M metagenome (GOLD analysis project Ga0255753, IMG submission 179953) | Coastal salt marsh microbial communities from the Groves Creek Marsh, Skidaway Island, Georgia - 041412US metaG (version 2) | ecosystem: Environmental > Aquatic > Marine > Intertidal zone > Salt... | reverse complement strand
TATGTGCGAGAGACATCATAACTTAGCGGATATTGATTTCGAGGATGGCGGCAAGACAGGAATTAGCCTGTTCAATGCTAAACCGCGAAGCCTGCCCTACAAATTAGAAATGATGGAGCGTCATCCAAAAGGAAGTCAGGCCTTTATCCCAATGTATGAGCAACCCTTTTTGGTTATTGTAGCTGAAGATAATGGCGGCGTGCCAGACATACCAGTTGCATTCCTAACGCAGGTGCATATGGGTATCAATTTTCATAAAAATACTTGGCATGGAGTTTTAACACCTCTTAAAGCCCCAGGAATATTTGCTGTAATTGACCGAATAGCCTTAGATAAAAATCTCGAAGAATACTGGTTTAATACCCCTTATTGTATCACCTAATATTATCAAGCTGGGATTTCTTCCTTAGAGAACATTTGTTTTATCTATTATCGGGAAGAATTACCGAATTAAATATCAGTTTTTGAAATGTTTTATCATTAACAAGGCTTAGGCATCTCATTATCACCCAAGTAATGGCAAAAACAAATATACCCCTTGCTAACAAAATTACAAACAAGGACGGGCCTAATAACATTAATACTGCTGTATCCTCAAACAAGGAGTGAAATAAATTTATCAGTATAAGGGCGCCTGCCGCTGATTTCGCTGGCACCAATCCTTGTTTGACATTTTGCATGAGCAGGCCACCGCCAAACGCCAAACCAAGCGTAAAACCCACAACAACGATAGTTGATGCTTGTTCTCCAATTTTTAGTAATTTTAAGAACGGGCTCATTAATCTGTGAATGAGTTTCTCGATTCCAAGTAGGCGTAAAACCTCTAGTCCTACCATAAGTAGAATAATAACCAATTGAATAAAAAATAATCCCATCAGCTGGTTCCTGCTCCATTGCAGCCAGTCAGGATTTTCAGTCATTCTAGGCAGATTCAATATTGCCGTCTGAGAAAACAAATCGAAAAAAACAAATACCCAATGCAATAATGCACAGAATAATAATCCCGAAAATAATCTTAATGTAATAGTCGTTATAGCTCGCAAGCCAGCCTTACTAGAAATAGCCGCTTCCAAAACTAGACTATGCGTAAACAACATAAATGAGGCAATTATAGTTGTTTGGGCAACTGTCAATTGCATCGTTTCGGGAGTTGAAGCAAAAACAATCAAGCCTGCATAAGGGTTTGTTAAAATTGTAGTAGTAAGACCAACTACCATTTCCGCAGGCAACCCGATAAATTTAAGAACGGGTTCTAAAAAAATGGTAAGCCAGAAAACAAACCCCAGCATTTCTGCAATTTTAACAATAATAATCACTGGGATCATCACTTTAAATAGAGCAGTTGATACAAGATAAATATCACTTATTAATTTTTTCACACCATTTGGCCTTTTGTTACATACTCAACGAAGAGTTTTTTGTTTCAGTTTATTATAACTAATTTCATCTAAATAGGCACATTCCTTCGAGCAAATGGAATCCATCGTCCTTGCAAGACGCTTTGTAGGGTTGCACTTCTATCCCGTCAAATTAATCACCCATCCTTCAGGATGGTAACACTTAAAGTCCAAACTTGACCTAGCTGTTTAGTTAAGTAATCATTAGGCGAAAATGGAGGAGTTATTAATGTTATTCAAAACAATAAAATCGTTAGCATTCGCTGGTATTTTATCAGTAAGCTACCTAACAAGTGTTAGTGCTTCTGAGCTGAAGTTCTTCACAATAGGTACAGGCGGTACTGCCTATACCTATTATCCTGTTGGCGGAATGATCGCCAACGCAATATCAAAGCCCCCGGGATCACGTGAATGTGGAAAAGGTGGAAGCTGTGGCGTTGACGGATTAATAGCATCCGCAGTTTCTTCACGTGGTTCAGTAGACAACGTAAATGCAATACTCTCTGGATTACGTAATTCTGGTTTTGCTCAATCAGACGTTGCATACTGGGCCTACACTGGAACTGGAACTATGGACGGCAAAGAACCCGCAAAAGAACTTAGGACTATTGCAGCTTTATTCCAAGAGCATATTCATCTCGTAGCTCTTGCTGATAGCGGGATTAATTCGGTGGCTGATTTAAAAGGTAAACGGGTCTCCTTAGATGAGCCAGGCTCTGGAACAAGAGTTGACGCAACACTCATATTAGAAGCCAATGGTCTTGGAGTCGATGATGTTAAGGCGGAAGCGTTGAAAGGTAATGCCGCATCAGAAGCACTGAGAAATGGCAAAATTGATGCTTTTTTTGTTGTCGCAGGATATCCAACTGGAGCAGTTGTAGAACTAGCTTCAGCAGTTGAAATCAAACTGGTACCAATTTCAGGCGCTGGAGCTGAGAAACTATTAGATGATCATGGGTTTTTTGCACAAAGCGATATCCCTGCTGGGACATACGAGGGTGTAAACACTACTTCAACAGTTGCAGTTGGCGCTCAGTGGTTCACCTCATCAAAAGAGGATGAAGAGCTCATCTACAACATCACGAAAGCTTTGTGGAATGAAGAGTCGCGAAAATTGATGGATGTTGGACATGCTAAAGGCAAAACTATCACTCCAGAAAGTGCGTTAGCAGGTGTTGGTGTGCCGTTACATGCCGGAGCTGAACGATTCTATAAAGAAGCTGGACTTCTAAAATAGCATTCATAAACATTGATATCCCTATACTCTATGAAAGAAGTATAGGGATTAAAAACAAACTAATTTTCAATCCTCATTTTATTTAATTTATTTAGCCTTATAAGGCCATTTTTGATGACCAGATCGCACTCTACTTCACTAAGCCCTGAGGAACTGGCAAAAATAGAGCAAGATTTTGACCCTGAAACATCATTTAGGCAATTCGGCCCGATTTTAGCATCAATTGTTACCTTTTTCCTAGTAACTATGTCGATTTATCATTTTTACGCGTCTGGATTTGGTTTGGTACGGGAGCTAGTGCATCGCGGCATTCACATCTCATTCGTTTTAGGATTAGCATTTTTATTATTTGGTTTACGTCGACCCAAACATGAAACATCGAAACAACTTACAAAAAAAGGTTGGTTTCAAATTCAAGGTATTCCAATAATTGATATCTTTTTATCTTTAAGCTGCGTCGGTGCTGCAATGTATTTACCATTATTGCCGGCAGAGCTTGTTGCAGAACGAGTGGGTAACCCAGGAAGAGTGGATGTAATTGTAGGAGCAGCGCTAATTATTCTTACACTTGAAGCTTCTCGCCGTTCTATTGGCTTCACCCTACCTTTAATAAGTATTATATTTATTGCTTTTGCAATTTTTGGACCTTATGCGCCTGGAGCGTTAAAGCATGGTGGTACAAGCATTGCCGGGTTGGTAAATCATCTTTATCTAACTAACCAAGGAATTTACGGCGTCGCAATAGGTGTGATGGCTCAATATGTTTTTCTCTTCATTCTTTTTGGTGTTTTAGCAACCCGAATTGGACTTGGACAACTATTTATAGACCTTGCAATGGTCATAGCTGGAAGATTTTCAGGAGGGCCTGCCAAAGTTGCTATTTTTTCATCTGCATTTATGGGTACAATCTCAGGTTCGTCAATCGCTAATACAGTTACTACCGGAGCTTTAACGATTCCTGCGATGAAGAAGGTAGGCTATCCTGCACACTTCTCGGGCGCGGTTGAGGCAACTTCATCAACAGGAGGTCAGATTACACCACCAATTTTAGGAGCCGCTGCTTTTATTATGGTAGAATATTTAGAAATTCCCCTGAGGGATATTCTTGCCGCAGCCTTATTTCCAGCTTTATTGCACTATTTTGGAATATTTGTAATGGTACATTTAGAGGCAAAAAAGTTAAACTTACGTGGTCTACCATCTGAAGAATTACCTAGTTTATTTTTGGTTCTCAAAAAGCATTTGCTGACCCTGACACCACTAATTATACTAGTCTATTTTATTCTTTCTGGCAGGACACCTGATTTTGCTGCAGTATATGGAATAATCGCGTGCGTCGTCGTGGGGTTTTTACAAACTGAAAATAGGCTAAATTTTCGTGATCTCTATCAAAGTTTAGCTGTTGGAGCCAGAAATACTATTGCTGTTGGTGCTGCAGCAGCTTGTGTAGGCATTATTGTGGGAGTTGTAACTCTTACTGGCGTTGGTTTCCGACTTGGTTATGTAGTTGTACAGACTGCTAATGATATTGGAATATTTTTTGGCGGGATCTGGCCATTATCATTCTTCGGCGTTGACCAATTAGCTTTGTTCTTCTCTCTAATCTTGATTGCTATTGCATGCATCATTATGGGAGCTGGTATCCCTACAACTGCGACTTACATCATTCTTGTGGCAGTCGCGGCACCTGCATTATCTTTGATGGGTGTGGAGCCGTTAGTTTCCCATTTTTTTGTTTTTTATTATGGTGTTTTAGCCGATATTACACCCCCTGTAGCCCTTGCAGCCTACGCGGCAGCTGGGATTTCTGGTTCAAATCCCTTTAAAACTGGAAATACCGCCTTCAGATTAGGGATTGCCAAAGCTCTGGTACCCTTTGTATTTGTTTATTCGCCTGCACTATTGCTAGTTGCAGATGGATTTTCATGGCAGATATTTGCCGTTACTTTTGTAGGAGCGCTGTGTGGAATTGGATTGATTGGTGCAGCCTTCACTGGATATCTAATTAAATCAATGCCAAATTGGGTACGTTGGTACACTGGGGCAGTCTCTTTAATGTTCATAGCTCCTGGGTTAAACACGATGATAATAGGTATAATCTTGCTAGTACCCGTTGGTCTGCAACAATTATCACCAAAAAATATCTAAAAAAATAGTATATCTTTTTCTATATGAAATTGAACTTGAAACTATGACTATACAAATGTGGCTAAACCCCATTTGATTTATTTAATTGAGTTTAAACACAATTTTATGTCATAGATATTTATTTATATGCTCAACTTTACTATATCAGATGATTGTCTCAAGATTTGCAACTTCAGCTAAACTGACTGGTTTAATTGGACTTCGAATACGGAAATAACCTGTTTCTTCAGGCGTTTGACCAACCATTTCAGAGATTAAATTAATAACTATATTACCACAATATCTGCCCTGACAATTTCCCATACCGCATCTGGAATATGCTTTAAGCTGATTTGGGCCAAGACAACCAATCTTGACAGCTTCTCGTATTTTGCCTGCTGTAACCTCTTCGCATCTGCAGATTACAATGTTGTTTGTCGGACAGCTATACCAATCCTTTGGTGCATATAGAACATCTAAAAATTTCCGAATTTGAACATACTTTTGATGCAATCTATATGTTCTAGATAAGTCAGCTTTGGCATTCAAAAAACCATTATCAGCAAGTAAGGCAAGAGCAGCACACTTTCCTGAAATCTTGGCCGCATCAGCCCCTAGAATTTTAATGCCATCTCCTGCCATAAAAATATTTTTTAAACTAGTTCGACCAAATTTATCCGTACGTGGCTCAAAGCAGTGATTTTCTTGACTCCAATCATGTTTGAGCCCAAGTGCTTGCGTGATCTGAATATTGGGATGCACGCCAGCATGTAATAGTACCGTTTCAGCTTCAATCTGGCTCTTAGTCCCTACTTTACTAAATTCTATAATATGTGCGTTACCCTTGGATTTTATGCGGACATCTCTCACTGCTTTAATCCGCTTAACACCAGCAAATCTAAGCTTGGCCAGCATTACCAACCCTTTTGCAAGATATAATAATGAGGTCAGATTAGGGCGCAGCTGTATAAAAGCCTTCAGCAGATCTAAATTATTTTGTGTTTCTAAAAGAGCTTTTGGAGGATTTCCCATTTCAAGCATCTGACAAGCAACAAGGTAGAATAGAGGGCCGGAGCCTACTAGAACTGAAGAAGGAGGTGAATAACGTGCTGTTTTAATCAAGATTTGGGCAGCACCTACAGTAATAACGCCCGGATTTGTCCATCCATCAATCGGCATTGCACGCTCTATTGAGCCTGTTGCTAGGATAATAGCATCAAATTTTTGGCAATAGCTTTTACCATCAATAGACCAATAAACCTCTTTCTTTTCTGTTACTGACCAAACAGACGTTCGTGAAAAAAGCGTTAGAATTTTTTTATCAATTGCTTGTTCCAACTGCTTTAAAAGCGATTTTCCTGTTATATAGTCAGGGCCTAAATTCTGAGCCTGATCTACGCTTACATTAGCTAAATTGCGATAAATTTGGCCCCCTGCAGACTGTTGCTCGTCCAGCATTGTTACATGAACGCTTCTGGCGACCAGCGCTAGTGAAGCTGATATGCCAGCAGGACCAGCGCCAATAACAGCAACTCTCATTTAATTAATCTCCGATAGCACATCTGATGTTTGCCGTTTAACTTTAATACCTTGTTTTGCAAGCCACATACACCCTTGCTGATTAACCATTCCGTCAATAACCAGAAGACAATCAAAACAGGCCCCCATCATACAAAAGGGTCCACGTGGCTTGTGCAGAACTTGTGTCTGTCTGAAATCTGTAACTCCCGCACATAGTAACGCAGCCGCAACGCTCATATCTTGTTCAAAATAGATTTTTTTTTCTTCAAAATAAAAAAACGATTTAGGCATGGAATCTATCCTCGCTAAATCTGGAAAGTTCTGGGGCATTTTTATGCCCTGTCAGCCAAAGACTTAAATTAGTAGAATGTGTTGCTGCAAGAGTAATTCCACTATGGCAGGTAATTAGGAAAGCCCCCGGCATAGTGTGCGATTGATGATATATCGGAAGGCCATCAGGGGACATGACTCTCAAAGAGCCCCAAGCACGAACCAGCCTTAATTGTGCTAATTTAGGCATCACCTTAATTGCATTACGGGCGATGCGCGACATCTGAGCTTGGGTTTCGTTATCGTTAAACCCGGCCTGTTCTTGGGAATCACCTATCTGAATTGCGCCCTCATCTACCTGTCTTATGGTAACTGATGGCCGATTGAGAATAGGAGATATTTTCTCAGTGACGAGTATTTGACCTCTTTGCGGTGAGACAAGCCCCAAAAACCCAAATAATGGGCCTATTTTTTTGGCACCAAGACCAGCACTTATTACTACTTTGTTTGCTGAAATTGTAAGCCCCTTTTTAGTCACTATTCTAAATACCCCCTCTTTCTTGTCAGCAGTTTTAAGTTCCTCACCCAAATAATGTGACAAACCCTGCTTTTGACAATAAGAGGCTAAAGCTTTTAATAATTGCAAGGGATTGAGATGACCATCATAAGGATAGAAGCTTGCGCCTATGGTCTCCCCTCCAATCATTGGCTCAGCGGCACGGATTTGTGATGAAGATAAAAATTCATAAGGGTAATCATCATTTAGTGCTTTTTTTAACTGCTTATATTCATCCATTCTTTGGCTAAGAGTTTGAGGATCTGTGAAATATTCATACCCCCCCGCCTGATTATAATTTATCTGGACGCCTGTTTCTTGCGATAACTCTCTGACAAAATCTGGATATATACGAGCAGCATTCTGTGTCCATGCTGCATAAAAAGGTGCTCTGATACCCTTGCCTTGCACCCATACAAGGCCAAAATTTCCGCGGGACGCTCGAAAATCTGTATCAGACCCATCTATGCAAATAACAGAACATCCTTGTCTCAAGAGACCGTGAGCTACGGAAAGTCCTACAATACCGCCGCCAATTATTGCAAAATCGGCTTCTGTCCTCATAACAAACCATCCCCTTCACACTACACTTACTAAAAAATTATTACCTCGTACAATCAATACATAATGAGAATGTAGGGTCTAGTTTTAATCTGCCATTGCTAATATGGGCATCACAATTCAAACAAAATCCGTAATCGCCAGCTTCCAACCTTTTCAAAGCTGAATTAATTAGCTTAATCCTCTCAATCCGGCGAACCTGTTTTGCTTTTTCCATCGATTGTTGCTGCATTGCATCCATTCTGCTTAACCGTCCAACTGCTTGCTGGTCTAGTTCCACAGGTTCCCTATCTTCTAACGTTTTTTGAGCGATATTTTCGACTTCCTGCAACTCGGATAAAAGCATTCTTTTGAAAATTTTTTCACTAGCCTGCAATGTATCTTTATCCATTTCGAAACGTTACTTCCATATGACAACATTAACGCAATATATCAAATTTTGCTGCCCCATGTATCCTTTAGCCTGTAACCCTCAGGCCAAGGATCATCTGGGTCTAACAGATGCTGATGGGTTCCTGTAATCCAAGCACTTCCTGTTATTTCTGGAATTATACCTTGCTTATCTGCCACAATTTGCTTTTCTAAAATTCGTCCCGTGAATTTAGAATCAATAATTGAATATGCCTCAAATGTTTGTCCTACCTGCAATAGTCCTTTTGCATGCATCAACGCCATTCTAGCCGAAACAGCGGTGCCTGTTGGAGAGCGATCAATTTTCCCTGGCCTAACTGCAACAGCTGATTTTCCTTTAAGGCCCCTTGGTGTTGCTGATAAAGGACCACAGAATGCGCAAAAAGATATGTGGTTCCAGCTCTGTTCCCCCGGATGAGAAAAACCAAGTTGGGCATTTGCTATTTTTGTAATCAACATACCAAGTTCAGCCAGTTCGCCAGCTTCATCCTGAGTTAACGAAAAACCAAGGGATTCTGCGTCTACTACTACAAAACTATCCCCTCCATAGGCGGTATCAACCATTAAGGTGCCAACACCATCAACTTCTAGAGGGACATTCAGTTTATCAGCAAAACTTGGCAGATTCTGCACTGTAATAGATTCAGCCTTCCCGTTTTTACACTTGGCCCTTACTTTCACAAGCCCCCCAGGAGCCTCTAATATCATTTCAGTAATGGGCTCCTGCATAGGAATGATTCCAGAATCCAAAAGCACTGTTGATACACAAATTGAATTTGAGCCGGACATTGGTGGAGTATCCTCTGGCTCCATAATAATGAAAGCGGCATCAGCATCCGGGTGTTTTGGAGGTACCAGTAGATTAACATGCCTAAAGACACCTCCTCTAGGCTCATTCAACACAAAATTGCGCAATGTCTCGTCTTGCTCAATATAACTGCGCTGCTCCCATATAGTTTCTCCAGGTGGAGGAGCAACACCACCAGTAATCACGTCTCCTACCTCACCTTCAGCATGGCAAGAAATTACCTGAATCATTTTCGAACTTCGCACCTAAGATGCTCCTTCACAATAGTCTAACCACTTTAAAGAATTTTTTAGCAGCATACCTTATACTTGTTACTGAAATAGTTATCATTATTCTAAAACCGTTTGGCTGAAAAAGCACTTACATTAATCTTAGGAGATTGACCTATTATCAAATCTGTCACAATCTCTGCTGTTCCTGCTGCTTGTGTTAATCCAAGGTGGCCATGACCAAATGCGTAAAGTACTCTTGGTGAAATTGAAGAATGGTCAATAACTGGCAAACTATCGGGTAGGGATGGTCTAAATCCCATCCATTTATTTTCTATAGTTGCAGTTCTTAAGATTGGCATGAAATTTTCTGCTTTCTTGAGTAAAGCATCAGCTCGATGAAAATTGGGGCCTTTATTGAGCCCTGCAAACTCAACAGCACCGCCAACCCTAATACCACTATTGACATTTGAAATAACAAAACCATGTTCTGCAAAAGTCAAATGCGTGTCTAACTCGAAATTGGCATCTTGCAAAGTAATATTATATCCTCGCTCTGTATCAAGTGGAATTCTGTCACCGATACCAGATGCTAATTTTTTTGACCAAGCTCCTGCCGCTACAACGCAAAATAATGCGTTTAATTCACGCCCGTCCATTTTTATAACGACATTAGTCTGCTTGGGACTAATGCCATCTACATTTGATTTTATCTGTTTGCCCCCACGAGCAACGAAACTTTTCTCAATATGTTGCATCCAACTATTTGGATCAGACACGTTTATCCAATTTGGCGTATAGCCAGCATGCACAAATCGATCATCTAAACCAGACTGGACTTCGGCAATTTTCTCGGGCGAGTCAAGCAATTCAAATGGGACATTATATTCCCTGCATGCTGACCAGAATTTAGAGCTCTTGTGAAAATGTTCCGTATGCTGATATAATCTTAATTGGCCTCTGCGATGTAATAAAAACTCTGCATTTAATTCGTTTACCTGTCTTTCTAAAGCATCACGTGACAATGCCATTAGAGAGGCTTGTGCTATTAACGATTGGGTAAACCTATGATGCCAACTTGCCTGCCAGAAACGCATCATCCATGGGAAAACTGAAAAAATATACCCTGGATGAACATATAAGGGACCAGTAGGGTCAAGCAACCATTTTGGCGCTGACAGAAGAACTTCTGGTGTTGCAAGAGGAATCAAATCTGCAAAAGCAAACGCTCCAGCATTTTTTCTGGATGCATTACCATTCTTATCATTACGGTCAATAATAAACACCGTTTTACCAGATTTTTGCAAAGAAAGAGCAATAGAATAACCAATAATTCCGCCTCCGATAATTGCTACATCACAGTCTAAACGTGGCTTCAACTTATCAACTCCACAAATTTACTAACCCTTCATTCTTTCGGAAAATCAAGCTACCCTGCCAAGGTTCAAACAAATAAAACAGTGTTACAACATCAAATTCAAAGAACAATACCATACTTATAGGGATCAAGCGGATCATGCATTAATGTTGCTTGCGAAGTCACAAAGGCTTTTCCAGTTATAGTTGGGATAATGGTTTTATCACCGCTCAATTTATAATGTGTTGTATATGTGCTCCCGATTATACTCTCTTGCACCCATTCCTTATTCTCAGGCCAAGAGCCATCCTCTGCAAGGCAAGCAAGTTTAGCAGAACATCCTGTTCCACATGGCGATCTATCATAATCTCCACTTGAGCATAAAACAAAATTCTTACTATGAGCCTTACTATTTTGTGGCTTATCATATAATTCAATATGATCGATTGGGGCCCCATCAAAAGCTTTAATTTTATGTGCTTCCAGAGCAGACTTAATAGCAGATGCAAAACTCAGTAATTGGCTAATATTCTTAGATTTAACAGCTATAGGGGAGTGATAAACTATAAAAAACCAGTTGCCACCCCACGCAATATCACCAGTTATAGCGCCAAATTTATCAACTTCGACAACCACATCGCTCTGATATCTATAGCTCTCTACGTTTATTACAGAGGCTGTATTTGCGTCATGTAACTCTGCACTCACGATTCCAACGGGTGTCTCAATATCGTATTTTCCAGTTGAAATCTGACCTTGATGGTATAGTGTAACCAGTAGACCCAAGGTTGCATGACCACACATACCCAAATTTTGTGACGTATTGAAAAAGATAGCTCCTGTCAAACAATCCTTGTTCACAGGCGCAACAAGCAATACACCAACCATTGCATCATAGCCTCTCGGCTCTCGTAACACGGACCGGCAAAAATCAGCATGCTCTGTTTCAAGTAACCTTGCACGCTCCCCGAGCGGACCTTTACCTAAATCTGGCCCACCCTTAATGATAACTCTGGTTGGCTCACCGCATGTATGGCTATCAATTACTTGTATCATTCTTATAGCGCTTCACGCGTTTTCCAATCGTCAAACCAGACTTTAAACAAACTATATTGTTGCTCAATATAATGTTTTTGGGAGTCGGTCAGATAATCTGTTTCGTTAAAGTGAAGTTCGTATTCAGCTTCCCCGTTCAGCAGCAATAAATATTTATAATATAATACCAGATCGGGTCCTTCATCGAAGCTTGACAAAACAGCCAATGCAGCCTCTAATTCTTGGGCCTGACGACGCGCTAAGGCATTTCCGTTTGCTGCTTTTTTACATAACTCAACCAATAGCAACACTTCTTTTGGAAGAGCATTTCCTATACCCGTGATTGCTCCAGAAGCACCACAATTAACATATCCGTGATATACCCCTGTATCCACTCCAACCATCAAGGTGACATTTTCGTCCCTTGATGTAATAAACTCAGCTGCGTATCTTAAATCCTGAATACCGCCAAACTCTTTAAATCCAACAAGGTTTGAATGTTCTGCTCTTAATTCGAAAAACAAATCTACTCTTGTCGCAAAGCCATAATATGGACTGTTGTAAATTACTGCAGGCAATCTATCTGCTGCAGATAAAACGGCCTTGAAGTGTGCTTTTTGAGCACTGGCTGATGACCCTCTTGAAAGCACTCGCGGAATAACCATCAGACCGAGTGCGCCAACCTGAGCAGCATGCTCTGCATGGCGAACAGCTAATTTAGTATTAACAGCCCCTGTCCCTACAATCACTGGAATATTAGCGCCAACAAGCCGCTCCACCCCTTGCATTCTCTCTTCATCTGCAAGGAGTGGCCAATCTCCCATTGAGCCACAATAAATTACCGCTGACATGCCAAGTGATATTAATTCTTTTCCTTTTTTCACAAGCGCGTCAAAATCTGGCTTCCTGTTAGCGTCACATGGTGTCATTAGAGCAGGCATACACCCTGCAAAAACCGAACTTGACATATCTATCCCTTCCTAAAAATAAACTCAAATAATGTGTTATTAAGCACCTTGGTTCACTTAAAACGATTGTTAAACATCATCTAACTTTTGATAAGAATTTTCGGGTTAATTCTGAGCGTGGGTTTTCAAAAATCACTTCCGCTGTGTCAATTTCTTCAATAATTCCTTCGTGAAAATAAGCAACTCTATCAGAAACATCTCGCGCAAAACCCATTTCATGCGTAACGCAAATCATTGTCATACCCTCTTCGGCAAGTAACCTCATTGTCTCTAAAACTTCGCCAACCAATTCTGGATCTAACGCCGATGTAGCTTCATCGAATAACATGTATTTAGGGTCCATCGCCAACGCTCTTGCTATTGCAAGCCTTTGCTGTTGCCCGCCTGACAGTGCGCTTGGGTAAACATCCAGCTTATCTTCCAAGCCAACATGAATTAATTGCTTTTTAGCTATTTCCAATGCCTCAGCTTTAGTTTTCTTTTTTACAATTCTGGGAGCCAAAGCAACGTTTTCAATTGCCGTTAAATGGGGAAAACTATTCCATTGCTGAAATACCATTCCCATAGATTGGCGCAGCTTATTTAGGTCAGTTCCCTTATCATGAACCTGCACGCCATCAACACTAATGGTTCCATTTTGAATTCGCTCTAATCCATTAATACAATAAAGCAAGGTCGATTTACCTGAACCAGAAGCGCCTATCACGGATAAAACCTCACCTTTTTGAACTTGTAGGTCAATCCCTCTTAACACATGCAATTGACCAAAATATTTTTGTAGACCTTCAATTTGAATCATTGAGACCATTTCCTCTCAAATTTTGCAGAAAATCGTGAAATTGGATAAGAAAGCGCAAAATAAAAAGCGCCGGCGACCGCAATAATTAATAATGGCTCCTGAGTCCTAGTCATTAAAATCTGACTGGCACGAAGAAGCTCAACATATCCTAACACAGACACTAAAGCGCTATCCTTTAAAACGCCTAATGCGACCCCTACCCATGATGGAAAAATAGCGCGGACACCTATGGGAAATACAACATAGAATAAATCCTGCCAATAATTCATGCCAAGAGAGCGTGATGCTCTTCTCATTGGCATACCAACAGATGCAATGCCCCCCCTTACCACATTTGCTACAAGAGCAGCAGTATACAAAGTTAATATCACAAGGCCAGACTGAAATGCATCTAGGTCGAACCCGATAATGGGAGCAAAATTATAAAATAGAACAAGTTGGATTATAAGTGGTACTGAACGGAATACGTCTAAAATAGGTGCAACCACTATTATGGCAAGAAAACGCCCCTCATACAGCATCCATCCAAAAAGACTACCAAGCAATGTTCCAATAGAAATTGAAATTATGGATATTAAGAGCGTCCGCCACGCAGCTTCAGCCATAAAAAATACATCATTTAGGGCAAAACTACTGAAGAAACTAATTTGGCTTTCCATCAAAGACCTCTTATTAATACCGAAATAATCGGGTGGCCAGAAGTCTTGATATGAATAAAATCAGCTTGACCATAAAATAATAGATGATGGCAGCTGCTGCAAAATATTCAAAAATTCTATAGGTCTTGCTGGCAAAAAATTGGGTTTCTCCCGATAATTCGCGAAAGCCAACTAACATACCAAGCGATGACATAAGCACGGCCCAAACAAACTGGTTAGTCATGGGATAATACACTATTCTGAGTACTTGTGGCACCAAAATGCGGGTATAGGTTTGCCAAAAATTCATACCCAGACTTCTTGCTGCTTTCATTTGTGTATCTGGAACAGCGTTAAAGCCTCCTCTGAAATTTTCTGCAAGATACCCCGCATTATTAAAGCTTAGTCCAGCTAGCACAATGAAAAACGGAGTTAAATGAATACCTAATGCACCAAGCCCAAATCCAAAGAAAAATAATTGAAATAAGGCGGGAGTATTTCTAGCAAGTTCTATCCAGCTAGTTGCAAACCAATAGAGTGGTCCGTTTGATTTTAACCTAATGACAGATAAAAAGAGCCCGATTACAATACCTATTGCCATTGATAATACAGCGACTTGTAATGTGACAAGGCTAGCCTCCAGCAAGTCAGGCAAGCTTTTAAGCACTGGACGCCAGTGAAAATTATAATCAAACATTAAGCTAAATCCGGCAAGCCCCCTCACCAGATATAATCAAGTGAGAGGGCATTAAATTATATTATAAAATTAATACATTACACCAGGAATTCTAAGTTCTGGCGCATCACCACCAACATATTTACCCCATAACTCCTGGTAACGCCCAGACCTAACTTGGTGCGTTACGAACAAGTTCAAGTAATTTAGCCAGCTGATATCTTTTCGCTTACCAACCACAGATGTATAATCGGTGGTCCATGGCATACGCGGACCAGCATCAATGTTATCATATTGATCCGTAATAGGTTTTACAGCTGTGTTAGTTGTGATACCAAGATCTGCCTTGCCCTGTGCGACTGCCAGAAATACTTCATTTTCGGACTGGTAACCCTGGTAAAGATTTTCCTCGCCCCATGCTTCTGCAATTTTTAGCCATTCTTGCTCTGGAACAGTGCCAACAGCAGCGGCAACGCGCTTACCACGGATATCTTCGAATGTTTTGATACCACTATCTGAGTTTACAACACCCTGGGCATAATAAATCGCATACGGAATTGAAAATCCAACAGTCTTTGCACGCGACAAGCTATCTGAAGTTGCACCAAAAACTACATCTGCACGACCCGTTACGATCACTGGCAAACGCTCCGACCATGTCAAAGACAAAATCTCAACGTCAACTTCGAGAGCTGCAGCAAGGTCATTACAATATTCAACATCGAAGCCTGCAGGCTCATTATTTGCATCAAAGTATCCGATTGGCGGAAAATCCAGTACAACTCCACATTTAAGCGTACCAGCATCAATCACATCATCCAACGTATCTGCGGCTACTGGAGCAACCATCAACATAGAGGCAAATGAGATTCCTATTAATTTTCGTAGCATATTTATCTCCTTTAAATTTTAACAAGTAATTAAAATAAAAAGTGTCACACATTTTAGTTTTTATGCAAGCAGAGATTAAATCAAGGGAACTAAACCAGATAATTCATGCTAAATTTCTATAAAAGCAACTACAACTAGATGGTTTGTTGTTTTTGGCAATCTTCGATTCTCTCTGTTCTTCATCGTTTCTATTAGCTTGTGTTTGATTAAAATTATCGCCATATTTGTTATCATTTTAATGACATTAAAATTTGAATTGTCATTCAACACAAAAAAGAAATGTTTTGTTTCTACATCCAAGACGAAAGTCAAATGAATTCATATGCCCCCAATACAGAAGCGGTAGGCCGCATGCTCACTACAGGAGATGTTACTGGCGAAATTTTAGTATGCTCTGAAGGATTAAGCTTTTGGGGCGGCGTAGACCCTGAAACTGGTGCCATCATAGATATCCATCATCCTTGTCATCAAAAAATAATTTCTGGGAAAATATTGATGATGCCCTCTTCCCGAGGATCTTGCAGTGGCAGTGGTGTTTTACTAGAATTATCGTTCAAAAATATAGCACCAGCTGCTATTATATTCTGTGAAGCTGAGGAAATACTTTTTCTTGGAGCTCTAGTTTCTAACTGTATCTTTAACAAACCCATTCCTGTGGCCAGGTTAACAAAAGAGCAATATTCCGCTCTTGCCGCTGCCAAATCGGCGACATTGAAGGGTAATAAAATAATCACAGACGTCGATAGCTTCGAACTTAAACTCATCGAGCCAAATGACTTAAGCCTAACTGATAAAGACCGTGAATACTTAGAGGGAAAGCATGGCTCTGCTGCCAAAATGGCTATGCAAATTATTTGCCTGATGGCTGCAGCAAATGATACAACTACTCTTATTGACATACAAAAAGGTCATGTAGATGGTTGTATTCTTGCCCATTCAGCAAATTTAATTTTCGCTGAGAAAATGGCTGAACTCGGCGCACAGGTGAGCGTACCAACAACTATAAATGCTATTTCTGTAGACCGCGAAAACTGGCTTTCTCAAAAAATACCTGAAGACTTCGGAAATCGAGCTAGTAGACTCGCAGATGCCTATGTTAACATGGGCGCTAAACCTGTGTTTACTTGCGCACCATATCTTTTAGAGGAAAAGCCAAAGTTTGGCGAAATCATCGGTTGGTCTGAATCAAACGCAGTGATTTATGCTAATAGCATCTTAGGTGCAAGAACCTCAAAAAATCCAGATTATCTTGATCTGTTTATCGCTATGACTGGCAGAGCACCAGAATCTGGAGTCTACACAGATGAAGGCAGAATGGCTCAAGAAATTATATCAGTGGAGATTCCAGATATAGAACCTGATGATGTTTTTTGGCCTTTGATTGGTTGGCTTGCTGGGAAGGCCTCACCTAGCAAGATACCAATTATTACAGGTCTTGAAAATCTTAATCCAGAGCCAGATGATTTAAAGTCTCTTTGCGCTGCTTTTGGCACTACTTCTGGCGCACCAATGCTTCATATATCAGGGCAAACACCAGAAGCAAAACTACCTTTAGAACCAACACCCGCAACCAAAATCATCGACCTCGAGAGCATCACTCAAGCTTGGCATGAACTCAATAAAGCTGACACATCCATTGACCTTGTTGCAATTGGAAGTCCACACGCCTCCTTTGAAGAGGTAAAAAAAATTAGTAGGTATTTTTCAGGCAGAAAATGTCATTCTAATACTAGCATGATTATTACAGTGGGAAGACACACGCTTGCCCTTCTAAAGCAAGCCAAAATTTATCACACATTAATTCAATCTGGTACGCAAGTGGTAGCAGATATCTGCTGGTGTTCAATCACTGAACCCGTTTTGCCACTGCAAGCGCGCCATATCATTACAAATTCAGGGAAGTATGCTCATTATGCATATGGGCTTTCAGGAAGACATGCACGATTAGCAAGTCTTCGGGATTGTGTTGAGGCTGCTGTCAGCGGGATAGCGCCAAAAACGCCCCCAAGCTGGCTGAAAACATGAGGATGTTACTGACTAAAAAAAGGTTGGGAAATTACCTATCTATCCACATTCTTATGATCCTTAAAATTCGCTAAGAACTCTTGACCTTTGGCAATGGCTAATAAAACACTATTGAAAGTGACCAAATGCGGTTATTTTTTTGACTATTACAAACTGTAGGTACATATGGCTAGTCAGCATCCATATTTAACAGCATCAATAGGGCCTTGTTTATTACGCCTTGCCACGCCAAATATTTTCGCGATGTCATTCATGCTCTTTGCCGCTGTGATAGAGGCGTGGTTTGTTAGCTATATCGGAACTGTTGCACTTGCTGGCTTGGCGTTAGCATTTCCAATGTTTATGTTAATGATAATGTTATCTGCGGGTGCCTTTGGCGGTGTCATTACTGGCTCGATTGCACAGCGACTGGGCGCACATAATAGGAGTGAAGCTGAATCCCTTGCTTTGAGCGGCTTAGTTCTATCTCTCATTCTAGGCTCTGTTTCAACAGGTGTTTTTTTGGGTGCTGGGCAGGTAATATACGGCTTTCTTGGTGGAAGGAGCACAGTTCTTGAACAAACGCTCGCCTACTCTGATAGCCTATTCTGGGGATGTACATCAATTTGGCTAGCGAATACACTTGCTGGTATAACGCGCGCAACTGGCAATATGTGGACTGCATCCAAGAATCTAGTGGCTGGTTCTATTATTCAAATATTTGTATCAGCCATTTTGATATTCGGTATTGGACCCTTTCCTGAGATGGGTATATCTGGGGCTGCAATTGGCGTAATTTCTGGCTACGTTTTTTCCTCCGTCCTTTTTATCCGCTATTTGCTGGCTTATTGTCCAGAGTTGAAACTCCAATTTTCTAGGGCAAAAATAAAGCTTGTTTCTATGTTAATCATTTTTAAAGTTGGAATGTTATCCTCATTAAACCCTATTTGTTCCGTTGCTTCTGTCATTGCAATGACTTCTTTTATGACACAATTTGGAGTGGAAACACTTGCTGGCTTCGGCATAGGCGCAAGACTTGAATTTCTTATGATTCCTATGATTTTTGGATTCGGGACTGCATCTACCGCAATGATAGGGGTGAATTTTGGAGCAAATCAAATCAAACGCGCTTACAAGATTGGCTGGACAGCGTCATTATTTGCAGCTCTTCTCGTTGGCAGTATTGGCGCCCTATTCGCAATTTTTCCAGAAATCTGGTTTGAACTTTTTACAAAAGAAGCAGGCGTTCAACTAGCGGCTACAACCTACCTTAGAATTGTAGGGCCATTTTATTTCCTATTTGGCTTGGCATTATGTCTTTATTTTGCATCCCAAGGTGCAGGGCGTGTATTATGGCCAGTTTTGGGGGTGGTATTTCGCTTTGTCATTATATTATGCGGCGGGCTTTTACTGGTAAGATATAATTTCTTGGAGCTTGATTATTTTTACTATTTAATAGCAGCAGGTTTCATAGCGCAAGCCATTACATCTGCATCATCTGTTTATTTCGGCGCATGGACAAAAGGGTGATAAAGCTAGCAATGAAAAGTAAGTCAGCGCCCGTAAATATCCTCATAACGTTTGATATCATCCTCTCCAAGATAATCTCCTAATTGCACCTCAATTAACGCCATCGGCTCTTCTTCCTCATTCTCAAGTCGGTGTTTGCTTCCAAGCGGAATATAGGCGGATTTTCCAGCCTCCAATCGTTGCACGGTATCATTAATCGTAATCTTTGCTATGCCAGATACAACAACCCAATGCTCTGAGCGATGCTTATGTGATTGTAGTGATAGTCTTCCGCCCGGTTCAACCGTGATCCTTTTAACCTTATATCCAGAAGCCTCCAAAATAACTTCATAACGACCCCAAGGGCGCTCACCAATTTCCATTATTCTCCCCAAAACTTATTTGCTAGTTAAGACGCTAATTATTCGCTTACCATTTGTCATTCTTTAGGAATCCAAAGCCTCCTTAATTCGAATGAAATACAGCAGAATGGCGATTATGGCTCAATCCTAAACCCATTATCAGCAAAAAAATGTAATGAAGACTGATTGAAACTCAATCCAACTTCACTGCCAATTTCCATCTCGGCTGTGGGGTCGATCCTTACCGTTATCAGTAGTGCATCTCCGCAATCTACATAGGCAAATTGCTCTGAGCCTAAATATTCACACAGAACCAGTTTTCCTATCAAGTCTGCTTTATCAATTTCAGCAAAAATAATTGTCTCAGCTCTAGCTCCCATTTTTGAGGTCTGTTTACCAAGGCTTTTTATGTTTGTTTTTTTCCCACTTCCAAGCTTAAGAATAATGTTACCATTCTCGCTAACGCAAGGAATCATGTTCATTTTGGGACTACCAATAAATTCAGCAACGAACACGCTATTCGGCTTATTATACAGCACCCTTGGAGAGCCCGCCTGAACTATCTGTCCCTTATTCAATACAACTATTCTATCTGCAAGTGTCATGGCTTCAATCTGATCATGGGTTACATAGATAGTTGTAATCCCTAATTTTTTATGTAGGTGGGAAATTTCAAGTCGCATATTCACCCGAAGCGCGGCATCCAAATTTGATAAGGGTTCATCAAATAAAAATCCTTTTGGCTCCCTAATAATTGCTCTTCCGATTGCAACACGCTGTCTTTGTCCACCCGATAACTGCTTTGGGAGTCTGTCTAGCAAGGCATTTAATTCCAGAATTTCAGCTGTCTCGTCAACTTTCTCGTCAATAAGCTTTTTCTCCAGCCCCGCTGTTTTTAGAGCAAATCCAATATTTTCTCGAACATTCATATGCGGGTATAAGGCATAAGATTGAAAAACCATTGCAAGGCTTCTCTCTGACGGAAGATTTGCAGTCACATCCTGCGAATCAATTAGCACGCTTCCAGAGCTTGCCTCTTCTAAACCTGCAATAATGCGAAGCAAAGTTGATTTTCCGCAACCAGAGGGACCTACAAATACAACAAATTCACCCTTTTCGATTAGTAAATCCACTCCATCAATTACGTGGGCTGTATCAAACCATTTATGAATTTGCTTAAGTTCTATAGAGGCCATACTGCTATCAAACCCTATTTATGGTATCTTCTGATACATCAGCAGAACACATTTCAAGGTAAATCGCAGCCGTCCAGGAGAAGTTTTGACCTCCCAGCGGCCTTCCTTCCATGGGGTCAAAATACTCTGCCATCCCTGCATTATCCACTAACATTTTTGTGTCATTCATAATTCTATAAGCTAGCTTATCAAACCCACACTCTAAAAGACCTTTTCCAATCATGTAATTCATGACGAGCCATACAGGGCCACGCCAATAACGTATTTTATCAAAACTCTTATGCTCAGGATCCCAGCTAGGAAAACCATAATTGCACTTATCTAGAATCCGTTCACAATGCGCTCTCATTTTCTCTTGCTGTTCGGCATTTCCGACATTTGCGAAAAAACACAACATTGAGGCATTTGTAATGCCATCACTGAATTTCCCAGTACGGATATCTCTTGCACAAAAACCACCTACAATGTCATTCCATAACCACTGCGAGCCTTGGGTAAGTTTATCTATCCATTGCTGAATTTCATCAAACGCAGCTTCCAGTTTTAAATGTTTTGCTAATTGTAACAAATCCTTTGTTGCGCGAAGTAAGATAAATTGTATTCCAGGATCAGCCATAAGAAATGGGCCTTCACGATATATGGTATCATTATCCCACCCTACTTTTTTACCAAAATGAACAATCGCCATATATTTGTCATATTCTTGCTGGGTTGGACGCTGTTCGGTTTCCACATGTGTGGTATCTCTTCTAATATAAGTTTCAAGTTCTTCAGGTACTTCAACATTACTCAACCCTAGGTCCCAATCAGGACAATTATCTCTTCCTGTCTCCCACGGATGTACAGTTGCAATAACGCCATCATTTACAGGATCGCGCGACTCCAAGAACCAGCGATGACTTGCCATTAATCGAGAGAATATTTCTTTTGCTTTTCGAGAATCATAAGGCGTTCCTTTTTCGACCATTTGCCAGACGATGGTTGCAAGTACAGGGGGTTGAGAGACACAACTTGTAGGAGGCTCGTTATTACTATGCCAAATATCAGGCCCTGGAAAATAATCTGGATCGCTTTGCCTAAATACAATATGGGGTATCATTCCGTTTTCCCATTGCGCATCTAGCAATGAAATAATCTCTAGCCAAGCACGCCATTTGTTAAAATGCCACAACCCCATAGCCGTAAAGCCAGAATCCCAATTCCACTGGAATGGGTATAATCTACTGGTAGGGACGGTGTAACCACCCCTATCATTTTCCTTTAGAACATTCATGGCCTCTTTTATCATTTCGTTCATCTCTAACCTTTCACACTTCCGGAAGTAAGTCCAGAAACCAAGAATTTCTCAAACCATAGGAAAATAAATAGCACGGGAACTGTTGCTACAACGGCTGCTGCCATCAGATGTTGCCTTGGAACTTCAGTTGAGTCCAATGATACTATTCCTCTTGATAATGTAAAAATTTTAACATCATCTAAAAACATAAATGCGAATAAAAACTCATTCCAAGCAATCATAAATACATATAAAGCCACCGAGGCTATAGCAGGGACTGATAACGGAATAGAAATTTTCAGAATAATTTGCCAACGTGTCAAACCATCCATTAGCCCAGCATCATCAAGCTCACTCGGCAAGCCGGAGAAATATCCTTTCAGCATATATAAGGCAACCGGAATAGTTGTTGCTGGATAAACAATACAAAGCCCAAATAATGAATTTCGCAGACCAAGCTGACTGAATACCGAATAAAGAGGGATCACCAATATTATGGCTGGAATAAGATAAATCAACAAGATAGAGCTTGAGAGCCATTGACGTGCTGGAAATCTTAGTTTTGCAACTGCATATGCCCCAGGGATAGAAAATAACAACGTTATGAAAACAGTTACAACTGAAACAAAAGCTGAATTAAGTAAAAGCGTTAAAAAGTCATATTTCACAAATAATTCAATATAAGAATTAAACAGCTTTTCCGGAGCAACTAAAAAATCTATGGAAAGATCAAGCGGATTTCTAAGTAAACTTTGCTGATTTTTCAGGCTTGTCAGAACCATCACATAAAAAGGGATTAAGACAATCAGGATAAAAAATACGAGCCCAAGCCCCCACATTAAACGGGAATAAAATGCCTCTATAAAGTATTTCGAAACCATCCCAGCGTTAAGGGAACCTACCGTGAGGGAGATAGATATAAAGGACAGGGTAGAGATAATTATTAAAGAGACTATCATGCGCCAGTAATTATCGGTAAGCAGGCTTCCAAAAGGCTCCCCAAACGAACATAAAAATAATAATAAGGCGTATAGAAGAATACCGACCAAAAAATATATCTTCGCGTTTTTAGGCTTATACAAGGTTGCAAAGACGCCCATAATTATACCAGTGATAAATGCTGGCCCCATCTGCAATTCTATTTGAACATCGCTTCCAATAATCAACGCCACACAAACCAGCATTTGCCATAGCAGAGCCCAGATAGCGCCCGCCAAAAATCCACCTGTTATTCCCAGTCTCCAGAATGCCACTATGCTTCATCCTTTGGTGTGAATTCTATAAATAAAATGGAAAATAAAAGCAGAAACATAAATATCACAACAGCAACTGCTGCGCCTGCTCCTAGATTAGAAATAGCAAAGGCTTGCTCATAAACATTCACAGTCAATGTTCGCGTTCCAGCATTCCCGCCTGTGAGCAAGAAAATATCATCAAATTTATTAAAGGTCCAAATAAAGCGAAGTAAGAACAAAACAGCTAATATACCGACAATATGTGGCAAAGATAAATACCAAAATTGCTGGAATGGGGTTGCACCATCCATTTCTGCTGCTTCATAAAGGTCAGATGGAATGGATTGCATGCGAGCAAGTATAAACAAGAATGATAATGGGAAATAACGCCATACCTCAAACAAAATCACCATAGATAGGGCAACAGGCAGCTTAATCTGAAATCCAAATAAACTTATCATGGCAAATCGTTGACCAAAGAAATTTACTGGTTTTTCTGCAACACCGAGCTCTATCATCATGGCATTTACCGAGCCCGAGAATGGGTCAAACAAAATAACCCATGAGAACGCAACAGCGATAACAGGTGCGACATACGGAAATAGCAGAATACCTCGAATAATTGCTCTGCCTGGAAATGCTTTCTGCATTATCTGAGCTGCGAACAGACCCAATATCAAAGCGCCAGCGGTTCCAAAAAAAGTATAATATATTGTTGTTTTCAAGACCTCGAAAAACTCAGACGCTGAGAAAATTTTTACATAGTTTGAAAACGAAAAATCAAGCGATGTAAGTATGTTTGTTGCTTCAAACTGAGTATTGATTTCTGAGATGTTGAACTGCTCTTTGGTAAGGGGCATCTCTGACATTACATCAAGAACAATGCGACCCCTTGCCTTTGGCTCTACCGCTCCCAAATCGCACTTTATTACTGTTTTAGCTAAAACGGTCTCAATCGCGCATGGCGGGTCAATTTGTATCAGTTTAACCCCATCAGGCAGAATATCAGAGAAACTAACATTAGATAAAGGGTACTTCATAGACGAATTACGGTAGCGGTATTCTATAACGAGCTTTTCACCTATTTGTTCTAAATTGCCTTTGATTCGCTCTTTGACGAAAATAGTCGGGGCACGCAAATCTGCCAGTGATATAGGCTTAAAAGAAATCCAGAAATTCGCAAAAAGTGGAAAAATAACAATTGCGATCACCAATAAAAATGTTGGTGATAACAAGCGCAAAGCGAGCCTCTTCTCACGGCGCGCAATAACACCTTCTGTTTTTTTTGGTTTGCCGGTTTCCATTTTAAGCTCTCAGATTGAACAAGAAGAGAGTTTTTTTAAAATGACAGGGAGAAAAACTCCCTGTCACACATATTATTTAATCAATTGAAGATAATTGATCATTCATTTTTGATACAGCATCAGACGCACTGATTTCATCATCTATGAACTGGCGAACAATTCTGTTGATCACTTGTGAGTTGATGATTTTAGAAGCAAGTGATAATTGTCCTTCCTTCACACCCCAACGATCAGCAGTCTCAAGTCCGCTAACAATTTCGTTGATCATAGCAGGTGCATACAGCTCAGAAAGTGGTGCTCTTCTATCTATACCAACAGGAAGCTTTGACCATGCTTCCACATAGCGATTTGGGTCAGATGGCTCGCCTCGGCGAACTGGAAACTTGCCTTCTGGCGCTATTGAAAGTGTAGAGGTGTACCCATCACTCATGGAGAACTTAACAAACTCAGAAGCTACCTCTGTGTTTGCATCATTTGTGACACCAAAATACCTGATATCAGCCCAAGCCGCACCACCGGAATTTGAAGGACCACCAAATGTTGTTACAATACCTGTTTTAGAGGCTAGCTCACTAGAAGTTGGGTCATCGTTGATTGTTGGCGGAGCAGAATCTCTCAGACCAGCCAGCTCGTCAAGAATAAATGGTGACCAGATAATCATAGCTGCTTTACCAGCGAAGTACATTTCACGAGACTGTTGCCAATATAACTCACCTTCTGGAGAAGATTTTGCAAGTTTCTTATAAAATTCTAACACTTCAATCGTTGATTTCTCCTCTAATGCAGAGAATCCGTCTGCATCAACTGGGGATACCCCATTTGCCAAAAACACATGCTCTAAAACTTGGCTCATAAAGTTTTCATCAACCTTGGTTGCCGCAACAAAACCATACATTGAGGGTGGGTTATGTAACGCATCAATAGCTGCAGAAATCGATGCATAGCTTGTAGGAGCCTCTAGGCCTGCAGCATCAAACGCATCTTTTCTATATACAACCATCTGTGTCCATCCATCGACAGGAACAGCAGCCGTCAGACCATCAAACTGAGCCATACTAATAGCACCAGGTGCAAATGTGTTCTCATCTAGTGCTTCAACGATATCAGAATTTGTTTCAACGTCGAGAATGCCTGATTCTGCCCATGGAAGCACATATTGTAAAGTGTGATAGATAACGTCAGGCAGGTCACCAGCCGCAAAAGCAGCAGTGGTCCGTGTGCCAAGGTCTTTTTCTTCAACCGGTATTACCTCAACAGTATGGCCAGTCTTTTTGTTGAAGTCAGCAGCCATTGCTTCTTGCTTAGCAAGTCTTTCTGGCTGATTCTCGGTTGTCCAAAACCGGATGGTATCTGCGTTGGCAGAGACGGTCAAAAGACCCATCGCCAAAACAGACGTAGTTAGCAATTTTAGATTTTTCATTTTTTCCTCCCTAGGATTGAAATTACGATCCATTCACTATTTTTTCCACCAATGGCGGATTATCAGTACCCCGACGCAAAATTGTAGCGCTCAAAAGTTCCTGAATTTCTTTAGGCTTCCTGCCTGTTTCAATTAATTCCATAATTTTTTTTGCAATTTTTTCCCCCGCAGCTTTTCTTGGCTGTGTAATTGTTGAGAGGGGGGGCACGACATATTTACCAATTTCCAAGCCATCATAACCAATAATAGAAACAGCCTCTCCTGGCATGATGTTATTTTCACGCAAAGCCTGCATTGCACCGATTGCCATTACATCTGACACACAGCAAACAGCGGTCGGTGGTACCTCAAGTTCAAGCAAGCCAAGCATCGCCGACTTACCACCTTCAAAACTAAAATCAGAAATCTGATGATACCCATCTGGAATTTCAAATTCTAGATGCCTCATTCCCTTCTCCCAACCTCCTGCCCGTTGTGTCGAGAAATTAAATCTTAACGGGCCACCAATATGCGCAATGCGTTTATGTCCAAGGTTAGCAAGGTGCTGTGTTACTTCAAAAAATGCCTTTTCATTATCAACATCAATCCAAGCTGTTTCTTCACTAGAATGAGAGCGGCCATGCGTAATAAACGGAATTTCTAACTCATTGAGAATCTCAAATCTTGGATCATTAACAAGCGTTCGCGAAATCACAAGTCCAGAGATATGTCTATTGCGAGCAATTTTCTGAAACAAGGCTATTTCATCTTCAGCTGTTGTTGGCGAGAGAATGGTTAAGTCCCATCCATTCTCAGACAGAATAGAGGACATGCCTGCAATCAGCTCACTTACAAAGGAGTTACCAAGCTCGCTTTCATGTACTGGCAAAAGATAAGCAACTGTCTCTGATTTGCCAGAGGCTAATCGCCTTGCATGGATGTTAGGTTGATAGCCCATCTCATTAGCAACAGTCCAAACTAGCTTTTTTGTTTTCTTTGAAATATCAGAATAATCGTTTAAGGCACGCGATATTGTACTCTCAGACAGATTCAACCGTCTTGCTATCATTTCTAATTTTGGTGCCGATTCCATTCCCAAAGGGTTACCGAAAGCGCTTTCGCTGTCAACCGAAATCGCTTTCGGTTGCATATTTTAGCTAAAAAACTACATTATCAGGTAAATTCAGTTTATTTTGACAGACAGATGACAAAAAAATGCAGCCAGATGAAGAATCAATCAGATTCAAAAAACAAAATCTTAGTAATGTTCTATCTTATCTTATTCAGAAGAGCGATTATGCTGCCATTGCCCTTGAAAATGCGCCTGATGATTCAGCCCGCTTATGCAGAGCATGGTTAATACAATTCATCCCCAGCCATCCCGATTATGAAAACGCCATCAAGCTTGTTGAGCGCGAAAAACAGAGCCCCTGCTTAAGTTTTTTAAATCACATAGAATGTAAACAAGATATTCTGCTTAATCCAAATATTTCAACAAAGCATCTGTGGGACTATTTTTGCCCTACTGCCAAGCAGGCAGATGAGCATCCAGAAAAAATGGCGCAAACTATTTTGAAGAAGCGCTCCTTATCAAATCTTAAAAAAGCAACCATCCAGCTAGAAACGCCTGCAAGCCAGCTGCTCTTTACAAGTAATATTCTTATCTCGCCCCCAATTGACCCTAACTCGGAAAATTTGCCTGCACCATTTGCTGATGAAGCGCGCGATTTCTACAACCAACCTCAAGATTATTGGTATGATCATCCCATACCGTTAGATGCAGGTAACCCAGAAAATGAGCTATTATATGGTTTGCGAAAGCTGGATGATGCACTAAGTGTTGAGAAAGATAAGGGTGTAATTGCTAAGAACAGCAAAATCGATATGGTTTTATCAATATCGGTAACGCATATTGGAATGGAGGGGTTAGCGGTGCGCTATGTTGAAATGCTTACAAATGAGCATCTCAACTTAAAACATTTGAATGTATTTGCGTTCGATGAGAATAGATGCCAACAGCTTATATCGTTACTGTGTCCTAATGATAAAAAAGCAGCAAGAGCGTTTGGTGTAAATGGCTCTTATGGACGACATTATAGCTTCTTAAAAGCAATATTGGCGGTCTGGCATAGCGCGGTGAATCCAGAAACCTATTTTACATTCAAGATTGACCTTGACCAGGTTTTTGACCAACCAGTTCTTTTGAAAAAATATGGTAAAACGGCGCTTCAACTTCTTTGCAATCCATATTGGGGAGGCAGCGCACTAGATTCTAATGGTGTTCCAGTTGAACTAGGTATGATTGCAGGCGGGCTTGTAAATGAGGCAGACTCTGATGCTGATGAATTTATTCCTGATATAGCAAGACCTGATACCAAAACACTGCTATCTCCAATTTCATCAAAAAGCATTTTTTGCTCACAATGGCCGCAAGCCATTTCCACAGAAACTGAAATCGCACAGATGCACCATAATTACCAACGTGTTCATGTAACAGGTGGCACCACAGGCATTTGCGTTGATGCCCTTTATAAATGGCATCCCTTTACACCTGGTTTTATAAGCCGCGCAGAGGACCAGGCATTTGCACTTTCTGCGTTTGGGTTTGAGGGCTACTTATCACATCTACACGCAGCAGGGCTAATAATGCGCCATGATAAGGCAGCCTTTGCTGGACGCTCCATCAAGCATGCAGCAGATAGCAAGGCAATAGGAGATATTGAACGATTATTATTGTTCAGTCGATATACCGATATTCTGCCCGCAAAACAATCAGACATCATACAACATATCTGGCCTTTTTCGTCTTGTTTTATCAGCCCAAATCCAGAAATACTTGCAGGATTGATATTCGCATTAGACGGTTCTTTTAAAGGAGGCAAATATGTAGAGGACGGCGCTGTAAGGCTTTTAAAATCAATTGAGTTTTGCCGTGATAAGATGGAGGCACAACTCGCCGAAGAAAAACAAGGATGGGCATCCTTTTATGAGACCATACAATTCTCAGATGAGATAAGGGGGGCTTTATATCAAATTGTTAAATCAGCCGCAATAAACTAAATGTAACATCAAATTAATAATCAATCGAAAATGCAAGACCAAATTTTCGACCGGCTGTCTTGTTATCAGCCCCTATGGGAACATTCACGTTCTGAGGGTCAAGCGCTGCAACAGCAACCATTAGCTCGTCGATTGCATTTTGGGGATCTTCGTCCAGTCGGTCAGGTGAAATAGGTTTTCCGATTCTGACTCTAAAACGAAACTGATTTTTATTTAATGTTTCATAGAACAAGGTAACGTCCCGCAAAGTAGGGTGGATGGCGTCAAACAAATAAAACAAAAAAGAATTACGTGCTTTGATATGTATAGGTATCACTGGAAGGTTATATTTTTCATTATATTCTCACTTTCTTTGTTAGAGCTTGTTAGGGAGTTTTATTTTTGCGACTACAAAAATACTCATTATTACAAACAAAAAGTGGTGAGGCCGAATACTGCTAAATATAACTAGCTGCGATGCATTTAATGCACTGCTCTTGCTTGAGGACAGAAAAATCATCCGCATTATAGAAAAAACCGCAAATTTGGAGGTTTTATCCTCATCTAACAAAATGCTGGGATCAATTTTAGTCGGTTATATTCGACTATGTCTTGGAATAATACAGGAGATTTTTTTGCTATTTTAGTTTTTCTGGTACGATTATCATCTATTATATAAGGTTAATTTTTATTGTTTATCATAATTGTTTAACGTCATAGAAGATTGGCTATTTTGTGCTTCGCCTACCGCGAATTAGATAATAACATATCCTCAATAATATGTTTTAAAGTGGTAT
>Ga0255753_1001356_pt1 | contig 29614 bp, 29 predicted proteins | sample 041ome_10_FD_179953 | JGI IMG/M metagenome (GOLD analysis project Ga0255753, IMG submission 179953) | Coastal salt marsh microbial communities from the Groves Creek Marsh, Skidaway Island, Georgia - 041412US metaG (version 2) | ecosystem: Environmental > Aquatic > Marine > Intertidal zone > Salt... | reverse complement strand
AAAGAGAGATTTGATTGGGAAAGCCTATCAAGATAAAAAATTAGTACCCCCCGCTAAAAAAATAAGTAATATTGATTATTTCGAAAACTTTAAACTGTTTCTTAATGAAAAACCTGAGGATCGCCCTTTTTTCTTTTGGGTGGGAGGTCACGAACCTCATCGGGCTTATGAATACCAGGTAGGAATTACAGCCGGTGGAAAAAAAATCAACCAAATTGACAAAGTGCCCAACCATTGGCCCAACTCTGATAACGTTCGAACCGATATGCTCGATTATGCGTTTGAAATAGAACATTTTGATGGGCATTTGGTCAATATCATTGATGAATTGGAAAAAAGAAATTTGTTGGAGAACACAATTATCATTGTAACCTCGGATAACGGGATGCCATTTCCAAGGGTAAAAGGTCAAGTTTATCCTTTTGATAACCGCCTTCCTTTGGCCATTCGGTGGGGGAAGGGAATTAAAAATCCTGGGCGTAGCATCGACGACTATTTTAGTTTTTCTGATTTTGCTCCAACATTAATAAATATAGTTAATATAGAAAGCCACGATATGGAAGCCTTTTCAGGAAAAAGCTGGAAGTCGGTATTTGAAGGTTCTCCAGACGAAAATCTGAGAGATTACATGATCATCGGCAAAGAACGCCACGATATAGGCAGAGAAAATGATCAGGGCTATCCAGTGAGAGGCATTATTGCTGGCAACTATTTCTTCAGCCTTAATTTTGAACCAGAGCGATGGCCAGCAGGAAACCCCGAAACAGGATATCTCAATACGGATGGGAGTCCTACCAAAACAGAAATTTTAAACTTGAACAGAACAGGTGAAAATGCTGAATATTGGAATTTGGCCTTTGGAAAGAGGCCTGCAGAGGAACTCTACGATATTGACAAAGATCCCGAATGCTTAAACAACTTGGCTCTGGACCAAAATTTTTCTCAAATCAAAACCAAACTCAAGGAGCAATTAATGAATGATTTAAAAAAACAAGGAGATCCAAGGGCCTTGGGGAATGGCAATGTTTTTGACCAATACCCCTACGCTGGTGAAAATGTAAAAAACTTTTACCATCGATACATGCAAGGCGAAAAGATTCCTACCCACTGGGTCAATCCCTCCGATTTTGAAAAAACTCCTCCAAAAAAATAAGTTGCTCTACTTTTGATCTAGTACAGGAATTCTGAACTTTTCTTGCACAGCGGTGGTGTGGGCCTGATCCATAAAGTTTTCCATTTTTTGGACAATCTCTGGGTACTCGGTCGCCAAATCATTCCGCTCCTTTGGGTCTTTTGAAAGATCAAATAACTGAAGATCGGATGCTCCTTTAAATAAATTCTTCTTGATCCCCTTCCAATTTCCCATTCGAATGGCTTGCTGACCTCCATAGGAGGGAAACTCCCAGTACAGGTAATCGTGTGTTTTTTGTGGCATTTCCAACAATGCGGAATAGTAACTCAGCCCATCTATGGGGTAAGGGGCTTCCACATTTAAAATATCGCATACCGTTGCAAAATAATCATAAAAAACACTGGGATGATTGGATTTTGTTCCTGCTTTAATCTTGTTGGGCCAAGTAGCAATCGTAGGGACTCTAATCCCTCCTTCATTGACATTTCCTTTTACTCTGTTTTTTTCATTGACGAAAATCCCGGTGCTGTTAAAAAAATGTATATCGGCTTGATCACTTAGGTGAGTGGGGCCATTATCACTTGAAAATAAAATGAAAGTATTTTCATATTGTTTCATCTCCTTGAGTTTGGCGACCAGCTCCCCCACCTGTTCGTCCAAATAAGAAATCATCGCAGCATAGGTGGCCCTTGGGGTAAGGTTCGGGAAATACCCTTTATTGCCCAAATAGGGCTCCTCTGGACCCAATTTTTTCCGATAATGATCTACCCATTTTTTAGGAGCCTGCAGTGGCAGGTGGGGTAAAGGACTTGCATAGTATAAAAAGAACTTTTGATCTCGGTTACGATCCAAAAACTTCAATGCCTCCTCATGCATTAATTTAGGAGCATAATCGTTTTGGTGATAAATCGCATAGCTTTCCTCATCGTTGGGATCCAATCCTTTGGCTAGTTTTCCTTTATTGACAATGGTATTATTGAGAAGATGTCTTTCTTCATTCCTCCACAAATGGGAAGGAAATAAATTGTGTGCCTGACGTTGACAATTATAACCATAGAAAAAATCAAAACCTTTTTTATTGGGAATGCTATTGGTATTGGGTGCCCCGAGTCCCCATTTTCCAACCATTCCAGTTTTATAACCAGCAGATTTGAAAATACTAGCAATGGTAACGATAGAGTCCGGCATGGGGCGTTGTCCCTCCAAGTTTGGATTGTCCAACATGGCCTTAAAATCCCAAACAGCCCCTCTCTCTCTCCATTCACTGTTCCCTCTCACAGGATTTTTTCCAGCATGTAATCCCGTCATTAATACTGCCCTAGCAGGAGCGCAAACCGGGGCACCACTGTAATAGTCCGTTAGAATCATTCCCTCCCTAGCCAAGGCGTCGATATGCGGAGTTTCAATCCATTTTTGTCCTTGAATACCAATTTCACCGTAACCCAAGTCGTCGGCAAGAATGAATATAAAGTTAGGTGAAACCTCCTCTTGTTTGATCGTTTCGGAGCAAGAGATCAAAAGAGTAAGTGTTAAGATGAAGTACAAGTATTTGCTCATGATGTAATTTTTTTTTTTAAAAAGGTCCTTTATGATTTATCTTTTGTGCTGATTTTTTTGTTCCAGGCATTTCACCTCTAATACCATGCTGTTCTGTTCGATTGGTTTTCCCTTGATTGATTTCTGATGGATCAATGGGTTCTCTAAAATACCAGTCTTGGGTAAGGTTTTCTGTAAGGGAATCGCCGGTCTCTTCGATCCATTTGCTCAATTGTTTTTTCAAATTGTTATAGGCTTCTGGAATATTATCACCCAACATCAAATTGTTAAATTGATATGGATCTTCACTCAAATCGTATAATTCTTCTCGGGGTCTTGGAGCGATAAAAATTTCAGCTTGCTTGTCTGAAATGGTTTTGTCCAAAAGTGCAGATTTCAACTCCCCATAAGAAGTACTATTGATGGCATCCAACGGCCCCCTTTGGGCATATTGGGGTCTTGAGTTGAGGATGTACATATAACGATCCTCCCTTACCATCCGCTCGTGTGCCTCATAATCGTGCCAGTTGTGTTCTGCAAAAACATAATTTCTAAATTTTAATTTCGGGTTGACCAGTAGTTTTTTAAAACTAACCCCTTGGAATTGTGCTACAGGAGAGATCCCTGCCAAATCTACCAATGTTGGAGCAATATCCACGGCACTTATCAAGCTCGTTGACCTTTGGATTTTCTTTGATTCAATTCGCGGATAGTGAATGATAAAGGGTGTTTTTACACCCTGATCATTCAACCTTGTTTTACTATGAGGAAAAGGTCTTCCATTGTCAGCCATGATGATAATGAGTGTGTTTTCGTATACTCCTTTCTCTTTTAACTTTTGAACAACACTACCTATATAAAAATCAAAACGAGATATTTCATCATAGTAATTGGCTAGGTCTTCTCTTGTTTCTGGGCCATCAATCAAATATTCAGGGACTTGGATTTTCATGGGATCATGGGTTCCCTCCCATTGATTTTCTCCCCAAGAACGATGCGCATCATAGGAAGCCAGCCACATAAAGAAAGGTTGATCTTCAGGCAAGTTTTCCACTGCTTGATTCCAGTAGGCCTCTCCGCCAAGACCGTTCACCTCTATTTTGTCGTGTACTTCATCAAAACCTCTTTTTGCATATTCACCCATGTGAAATTTACCCGCCTGAAGGGTATAATACCCTGCCGATTTTAAAATCTGAGGTAGAGAAATCATATCATCGGGGGGGCTGGTGTGCAATTCTGCTGCCCCTGTATTGTGGGGATAACGTCCCGTAATGATTGAATTTCTACTGGGGCTGCAGGAACTGGTTGTCAAATAGGCATTATCGAATACCGTTCCTTCGCGAGCAAGCAGATCAATGTTTGGAGCATAGACATCTTTATTTCCATAACAACCCAGATCATCCCAACTGACATCATCTGCAATAAATATGATGATATTAGGCGGCAGTGATTCTCGATAGTCAACCACACGACCAAAGACTTGAAAACAGCAAAAAAGCAAAACCACCAAATAGGATTGCATTAAACTATGGGGATATATTTTATTGGGTGTATTCATTTAATTTTCTTTTGTTTTTTTAAAGTTTTGAGGAACTATCCTTCTCCCATTACGGTAAGTACCAATTTTCTTGATCCTGCGTTATTCCTGTGCTCACATAAATAAATCCCTTGCCATGTTCCCAACAACATTCGGCCATTACGGATTGGAACATTGATACTGTTTCCCAAGATACTACTTTTTATATGGGAGGTCATATCGTCCGGGCCTTCCAGTGTATGAAGAAAATAATCCGCAGACTCGGGAACCATGATGTTGAAATGGGTTTCAAAGTCTTCTCTTACTGTCGGGTCAGCATTTTCGTTGATTGTTAAACTTGCGGAGGTGTGTTTTATAAAAACATTTAAGAGTCCACTCATTTTTGGCAATACGCTGGAAACCTGATCCGTAATCAAATGAAAACCCCTTGAAAAGGGGTAAAGAACAATTTCTTTTTGAAAAATCATATTCCTATTTTTGTTAAAATTAATCAAATAATGATTTTTATGAAAAAGTCCTCATTTGTAATTCATTTAATCTCCTTGATCATGGTTTCACTTTTGACCTCCAGTTGCGAAGAATCAAACAAACCCCTTGTAATTGGCCATCGCGGTGCTAAAGGTCATGTTGCTGAAAACACCCTTCCCTCGATATCCAAAGCCCTAGAGATGGGGGTTGACGGTGTTGAGATCGATGTGTTTTTGTGCCGATCCGGAGAGTTGGTGGTTTTTCATGACAAAACATTAGAGAAATTATCAGATGGTGAGGGATTCATAGAAGATTTAACTTTGGATTCGATTCGAAAAATCAGTGTTTTGGGGGGCTACAAAATCCCTACCTTAAACGAAGTTTTGGACCTCATCCAAGGTAGTGTCTTTTTAAATATAGAACTCAAAGGCAGCGGAACGGCCAAGCCTACAGAAAAATTGATAAAGGAATATTTGAAAACAGGGAAATGGAATGCTCAGCAATTTATAATTTCAAGTTTTAACTGGGAGGAACTTGAGATTTTCTATCAGTTGAACCAAAACATTCCCATTGCCATACTCACCGGAGCTGATCCTCTTGATGCCATTCCCATCGCAAAGGGCCTCAATGCACAAGCCATTAATCCCAACTTCCGAGCCTTGACTCAAAAAAATGTAGAAAAAATGCAAAAGGAGGGTTTTAAAGTATTTCCATACACCATTAATGAGCCAGACAATATTGAAAAAATGTTGGCATACAAAGTAGATGGTATTATTACCGATTTTCCTGAAAGGGTAACAAAAGTATTATCCGAAGACTAAATAAAGAAAGTGTAAATCAAACCTGCAAATGCGCCCCCTGCTATTGGGCCGAGGATGGGAATCCATGCATAGGGCCAATCCGCATCTTTATTTTTTCTCGGTAACAGTTGATAAACCAGTCGGGGGCCGAAGTCCCTTGCGGGATTGATCGCATATCCAGTGGTTCCTCCCAAAGCCATACCAATAACCCATACCAATAGTGCAACTGGAAAGGCCTCAAGGGCACCCAAACCAAAGTTTTCCACCATTACTCCTTCAATTTCAATGTTAGGAACAGCAATAAACAATACACCAAAGACCAAAACAAAAGTGCCTATGAATTCACTAAAAAAATTATTTTTCAGGTTTCTGATGGCTGGACCGGTACAAAAGGTACTGCGAATTGCTGCTTCATCCTCGGTTGCTCGATAGTGGTCGATATATGTAATGTAACAAATCCAACTTCCCATCATGGCACCCAAAACTTGAGCCAATATATAGCCAGGAACCAATGCCCATGAAAATTTATCAGCCACCGCCAAACCAATCGTTACAGCAGGATTGAGATGGGCACCACTGAATTGACCGCTAATGAAGACCCCCACAAAAACGGCAAAACCCCATGCACTGGTGATCAGAACCCAAGGGGTCTGTCCTTCAGCAATTGTATTTTTTAAATTGACGTTGGCTACTACTCCTGCACCGAGTAAGAGAAGAAAAAAAGTACCGATAAATTCTGCTAAATAAGGATCGATGGTCATAATATATAATTTTGCGTTATTCTCTTAAAATCGTCAAGCTCGCGCACAATCCATCGTTCATCCTCTTGTAGTGCTGCAGCCATTATATCGGCAACTTGAGGGGCGATTTTCAGGGTTTCTTTAGCGTCCAAAAACAAACACCTTACCCTCCTTGCCAATAGATCTTCCAAATGAATTGCCATTTCATTTTTCACACTCCAAAGGATTAAATTTTTGCTAATATAAAATTTACCGGACAAAGATTTGTTATCCTCGGGGATTCCTAATGACAAAATTTTCTCACGGTCTGTTCCAAACTCTTGCAGGGAATATTCCGAAGCGTTCTCATCATCGTATCCATGAAGTTTTAATTTTTTGGTTTTGCATTTTTTTTCTTCCAAACCACCAACAACAATCGCAGTATTAATGGTATCCTCTCCCATTTTTCTGTAGGTTGTCCATTTCCCTCCCAAGACACTAATTAGCCCACTGGTGGAGACATTGACCTTGTGGTGTCGGGATACCTCTTTGGTCTGGGAAGTGTCCCCTTGTTGGGCTGCTAAAGGTCTCAAACCCGCAAAAATACTCTTCACATCCTCTCTTTTGGGTTTTTGGGTCATATACTGAGAGGCATTGCTCAGTATAAAATCAACTTCTTCCTCTAATGCTTTTGGCTCAATGTCAGCATGTTCAATAGGGGTATCCGTAGTACCTACCACAACATAATCGTGCCAAGGGACAGCGAATAAAACGCGGCCATCACTGGTGTGAGGAATCATGATGGCATGTGGGCCATCTAAAAAGGCGCGCTCCAACACCAAATGAACCCCCTGGCTGGGTCGTATCATAGGCCGGGCATTGGGTTGATCCATTTTGACAATTTCATCACTAAAAACGCCTGTCGAATTGATCACTACTTTGGCATTGATAGGGATACTTTTTCCAGACTCGTGATCTAAAATTTCTAAACCCGAGATGAGTTCATTTTCTTTTTTCAAAGCAACTACTTCTGTATAATTGATCAAAGTAGCACCCAGATCTTCAGCAGTCAATGCAAGAGTGATGGCCATTCTCGAATCATCAAACTGGCCGTCATGGTATATGACCCCTCCTTTTAGACCATCCTGTTTCACATTATTGATGAGTTCTATGGTTTCATTTTTATTCAATAAGGTAGAGGGGCCCAATCCCATTTTACCCGCCATCATGTCGTAAACCTTGAGTCCCAGTCCATAGAATGGGCTGTTCCACCACTCATAGAAAGGAATTACAAAACTCATGTCCTTTACCAAATGTGGGGCATTCTTTTTCATGATCCCTCGTTCTTTGAGGGCTTCGATCACCAATGAGATGTCTCCATTTTGAAGATAACGCACCCCACCGTGTACCAACTTTGTACTTCGGGAAGAGGTGCCTTTCGCAAAATCGTGTTTCTCTAAAAGCAGGGTCTTGAAGCCTCTGTTGGCAGCATCTACTGCAGCTCCCAACCCACTGGCTCCCCCACCAATGATTACAACATCCCATTGATCTACTTTGGCTAAAGCATTCAAACTAGCATTTCTATTCATTAATTTGTCAATACTTTTTTGATTTTATTTTCCCATTGTGAAATGGTTTTTTGGACTTGATCACTTGCCGAAGGGATAAAACGTTGATCTTCTTGCCATAGGTTTTTCAGGTCATCAATAGAGGACCAGTATCCAGTGGCTAAACCAGCCAAAAATGCTGCACCCAAGGCCGTTGTCTCCGTAATTTTTGGCCGAATGACATCAGCGTTAATCATGTCAGCCTGAATTTGCATCAATAAATTATTGTTACTCGCGCCGCCATCAACTTTTAGACTTTTAAAAGATACACCTGCATCTTTTTGCATTTCGACAATGATATCGCGAGACCTGAGTGCAATGGCTTCCAGCGCTGCGCGAGCAATGTGCCCTTTTTGAGTTCCCCTGGTAATGCCCATGATGGCTCCCGTGGCATGTGGATCCCAATAAGGGGCACCCAAACCAGATAATGCAGGAACAAAGGTTACCCCACCGTTATCCGAAACGGATTCAGCCAATGCTTCAATATCGGCAGCTGCATCAATGATTTGCAACTGATCCCGAAGCCATTGTATTAATGCTCCAGCAATAAACACACTGCCTTCAATGGCATAAGTCACGGCTCCATTCAATTGCCACGCTATGGTAGTCAACATTTTATTTTGAGAAACAACAGCCTTTGTTCCCGTATTCATTATACAAAAACAACCTGTACCGTAGGTGTTTTTTACATCACCCGGCTGGGTACACAATTGTCCAAACAAGGCAGCTTGTTGGTCTCCAGCAATTCCTGCTATTTTAACAGGACTCCCCAAAAGAGCGGGTAAGGTGGTTCCAATGATCTCAGAAGAATTGGTAACCCTCGGGAGCATTGATTGAGGGATATCAAGAATCTCCAACAGCGCTTCATCCCATTGCCCATCGTGAATGTTGTAAATCATGGTCCGACTCGCATTGGTGGCATCGGTGACATGTGAGGCACCGCCAGTAAGGTTCCATATCAGCCAACTGTCCACCGTTCCAAAGGCCAGTGATCCGTTTTTTGCTCGACTTCTCAATGAAGGATCTTGGTCTAAAATCCACTTGATTTTGGTTGCCGAAAAGTAGGCATCTACGACCAAACCTGTTTTTTCTGTAAAAACCCCAGCCATTCCTTTTGCAGTAATTTCCTCACAGATTTCGGCTGTCCTTCGGTCTTGCCAAACGATGGCGTTAAAAACCGGCTCCCCAGTTTTTCTGTCCCAAATAAGAGTGGTTTCTCGTTGGTTGGTAATTCCAATGGAGTCGAGTTGCTCTGCCTTGACATTGCAACTTTCTAATACATCTTTTGCAGCTTTTAATTGGGTGTTCCAAATCTCAATGGGATCGTGTTCTACCCAGCCCTCTTTTGGAAATATTTGAGTAAACTCATACTGAGAGAGACCCAATTGAGTGCCTCGCTGGTCAAAAAGTATTGCACGTGAGCTGGTGGTTCCTGCGTCCAAAGACAAAATATATTTTTTCATAAATACTAACTCAAGGTTAACTTAAAAAGAATCATTAAAAAATTTAGTCTCAAAAATTTCTGGGATGATTTTACTCTCAATATAATAAAACTTAATTTCATTTTATTTTTTAAATAAAATCTTTGAATATTTCCTACAAATAATTTTATATTTTTAAAGAAATTAATAAAAACCAAATGAATAACTTCTGCCGTAGATCGTTTCTAAAATCTACTACCGCTGCCTCAACAGGATTATTTTTAATTCCCGATTTTTTAACCAACGCCCCTAACAATCGCCTCAATATAGCTGTTATTGGCGTAGGGGGACGGGGCAAGGCCAATTGGGATAAAGTTCCAATGGAAAATATTGTTGCCATGTGTGATGTGGACGATAATCGAGCCGCAAATGGATACAAAATGTTTCCCAAAGCCAGAAAATTCAAAGACTTTAGGGTCATGTTTGACCAAATGGCCAAAGAAATAGATGCAGTGATTATTTCCACACCAGATCATACGCACTTTGCAGCAACGATGATCGCGATGGAATTGGGAAAGCATGTATATGTTGAAAAGCCTCTGGCCCACAACGTTTGGCAATTGAGGACATTAAAAAAGGCAGCCAATTATTACAAGGTAATCTCTCAAATGGGAAATCAAGGGCATACCACCAATGGCATTCGATTGATTAAAGAATGGTATGACCAAGGAATACTTGGAGAGGTAAGAGAGGTCCATGCTTGGCATGGTAAATTCAATTATGGCCCTGGCAAATATTGGACCAAACCCGAGCGATTTCCTGCCCCCGTCCATCCTATTCCAGACTACTTGGATTGGGATTTATGGTTGGGCCCGACAAAATACAGAACATTCAACTCGGCATATGCTCCAAAATCGTGGAGAGGATTTTATGATTTTGGAAATGGTCAGTTGGGGGATTGGTCATGCCATACGCTAGATGGGCCTTTTTGGGCACTTGATCTGGGGATGCCCCATACGGTTCAGGCTACTGTCCCTAGTCCCAGAACACAACATGGTTTTATTGCCGATGAATCAGTGACCCATTTTCATTTTGGCGCTAGAGGAAACAAACCTCCCGTAAGTTTAAAGTGGTATGAAGGCGGAGAGAAACCTAAAATCAGACCTGAATGGGGCATCAAGGAGTTTGATAATTCAGGAATGATTATGATTGGAGATAAAAAAACATTGATCACTGGTGGAAGACCCAACAATCCAAGGCTATTGGTCTCTGAAGAAGAGTGGAAAGATTTCCAAAAGAACCCGCCTAAAAAAACCATTCCCAGGGTACAAGAAGAAGGGCCTGTTTATGAGTGGCTGGATGCCATTAAAGACAACAGTCTGCCCGGTTCACACTTTGGTTATGCGGCAGAGTTGACAGAAATGGCTATTGTTGGTGTCTTGGCGCAACGCTTTGCAGCCAAAATTGAATACGATGCTGAAAAAATGAAAATCACCAACCGACCCGACATCGATGCCTTTATTAAAGAACCCACCCGCGAAGGATGGTCATTTGGAGAGAACCTTTAAAGTTATTGTCTATTTTCATAAAAAAATTTCTTGTTTTTTTATGGCTACCCATCTCGGTCATGTCACAAACTGAAATGCAATCTTATCAAGTAGTTCGATCTTTTTCTGAGGTAGAAATTCGATTTTACCCCCCAGTAATGATGGCAAAACATACTGCTAATATTGAAGGTTCGGGTTTTGGAAAATTATTTAATTATATTTCTGGAAACAATTCCAAGCAAACAAAAATTGCTATGACCACACCTGTTCATATGGAGAAATCAAAGGAGGTCAATTCAATGGCTTTTGTATTGCCTAAGCATTTTAACCAAAACAACACCCCTCTGCCCAATGAAGATTCTTTGACAGTATTTGAAGATCCAGGCGGGTATTTTGCCGCGATTCGATATTCGGGTTATACCAGTACAGTCAAAGAAAAAGAATATACTTCGGTCTTAAAAAATTTACTTGAAAAAGAAAAAATTACCCCTTCGGGATTACCGAAAATACTGGTCTATGATAGCCCTTACAAATTCATCAACCGAAGGAATGAGATTTTGATTCCCATAGAATTCAATTAATCAGAAATGAAAGATTGTAAAATATCTGGAATAGAAACCAAAGACATTCGTTTACCCATGTGTGAAAAGCTGGATGGATTTGATTCTATGAAACCTGAGCTGGACTAATTTGAGCCCTAGTGATCATCCCCAATGGAAAATATATAGCCCACAGGCTTTCTGGCTTCAGCAGTGAAATGAAAAAAGAATCACTTGAATTGTATGATTTTAATCAGGGTGATAAATGGAGAAATCCAAAATTAAAAGTGATATGAAATTCAATAGCTTTTTAATATTGATTTTTATTTGGTCAGCTTCTTGCAGCACGGATAAAAAGGAATTATTTAAAGCATTGGATCAACCTCCTTTTTTTGAACAACAGATGATCTTTGAGGGCGAGAGATTTCCCAATGTAGTTGTCTCCACAGATGGCTCTGTGGTGGCCACTTGGGGTCAAGTTAACTGTGTCAGTCGCAGAAGTAAAGATGGTGGATCCAGTTGGGATGCTGTCGTCCCGATTGATACAGGGATCAACGGTGGTGGACTCACAGTGGATGAAAAAAATGGAACCCTGATCACCTTTGTCGAAAAGAGCAATCACCCCCCTGCTCCAATCATCAGTTATATCAGTAAAGATCACGGACAGACATGGGAAACCTACGAAATAAAAATTTCTCCCGATAAAAACGGAAACCTCCCCTCCATGCATATGAACGAGCATGGCATCATGCTTAAAAAGGGCAAATACAAAGGGAGGTTGATCAGAACCACTAGGTTCTATGGGCAAGGAAACGACAGAAGTTATTGGAAGGATCATTACACCAATGCCATATACAGCGATGATGGAGGTAAAACTTGGCATACCAGTAATCCATTTCCTGCCAATGGAACCGGCGAAGCAGCGGTGGTGGAATTGAGTGACGGTACCTTGTATTATAACTCAAGGCGTCATTTGTCCACGGATGGGCTAAACCCTAGAATGCGTCACATCGCTAGCAGTATTGATGGAGGTCAAAGCTGGGAGAATCTCTATGTGAGTGATGCATTACCCGACGGTGAAAAAAATCGAGATTATGGCTTGATGGCCGGTTTGGATCGACTGCCCTATGAAGATCATGACATATTGATTTTCAGCAATATCGTATCTCAAAAGGGGCGAAAAAACGGAACCGTATGGCTTAGCTTTGATGGAGGAAAATCTTGGCCCATTCAAAAATTGATTGATCCAGAAGGTTTCAAATATTCTTCTTTGGCAGTTGGTAGAAATAACACGCCCAGTGAAGGATTTATTTATTTATTATACGAAACGGGAAAGGAAGGTGATATAAATGCTTATGGAGGTGGTAAAATTGCAAGGTTTAATTTATCTTGGTTAATGGAAGGAAAAAATATTAATCATTTTTTAAAATAAAAAAATGAAGTTTGATTTAAGCGGAAAAAAAGCCGTAATTACGGGTGGAAGTAGTGGTATTGGGAAGGCAATCGTGGAAACTTTGAGTCAACAGGGTGCAGAAGTTTTCATCTTGGATCTCAATGAAAACCCATCCCTCACAGAGGCGGGAATGACAACACTCACAACCGATATAACCCAATGGGAGGCACTCAACGAAGCCATAGCCCCCCTACCCTCCTCCATTGATATTTTGGTGAACAATGCCGGTATAGGTTTTGTAGGAAACATTGAGCAAACCGAGGTGGAAGATTTTGACCGATTGTATCAGGTCAATGTTAAAGGTATTTTTAATTGCATAAAAGCCCTTTTACCCAGAATGAAAAACCAAGGAGGGGTGATTGTGAACATGGCTTCGATCGTTTCTCATGTTGCAGTAAAAAATCGATTGGCCTATACCACCACCAAGGGAGCGGTTTTGGCGATGACCTACGCCATTGCCAAAGACTATATAGACAATGGAATCCGTTGCAACAGTGTTTCTCCCGCAAGGGTCCATACGCCGTTTGTGGACGATTATTTAGAAAAAAATTATCCTGGAAAGGAAAAAGAAATGTTTGAGAACCTATCAAAAACCCAACCCTTAGGAAGAATGGGAAAACCACAAGAAGTGGCCGATTTGGTGTTGTATCTCTGTAGTGATGAAGCTTCATTCATCACTGGAACTGACTTCCCCATAGATGGAGGATTCATTAAACTCAATGGAAATTAAATTTTTATGAAACTTATAAGATTTGGAAAACCCGAAAAAGAAAAACCAGGTGTTCAATTGGACAATGGTCACAAAATAGATGTCTCAGCCTTTGGTTCTGATTATGACGAAACTTTTTTTGGGACAGGAGGGCCAAAAAGACTAAAGGAATGGCTTTCCCTTCATCAGGGGGAATGCCCACAAATAGCCGATGACATTCGATTGGGTGCTCCTGTTGTTCGACCCTCAAAAATAGTATGCGTAGGTCTGAATTACGCCAAGCACGCTCAGGAAAGTGGCATGGAAGTGCCTACTGAGCCAGTATTGTTTTTTAAGGCAAGTTCCGCCATTGTTGGACCCTATGATGATGTGATCTTACCCAAAAACAGTAAAAAATCGGATTGGGAAGTGGAATTGGCCATCGTCATTGGGGCCAAAGCAAGTTATGTAAGTGAGGACAATGCCATGGATCATGTGGCCGGTTATGTTTTACACAACGACATTAGCGAACGAGAATACCAATTGGAAAGATTGGGACAATGGGTCAAAGGAAAAAGTTGTGACACCTTTGCTCCGATAGGCCCTTTTGTTGCCACTGCCGATGAAATACAAGACCCCCACGATTTGCGACTATGGCTCAAACTGAATGGCAAAATCATGCAAGACAGCAATACCTCTGACTTGATCTTTGGCATCCCCAAACTGATCAGTTACATCAGTGAATTTATGACTTTGCTTCCGGGAGACATCATCTCCACGGGAACCCCTTTTGGTGTTGGACTGGGCCTGGATCCTCAGTTGTATCTTCAAGCCGGTGACGAGATGGAATTGGGCATCGATGGGCTTGGCATTTCAAGACAAAAAGTAAAAGCCTTTCAATAGAATGAGGATTAAAATCAATGAAAAGCTACTTTAAAACAATTATGTTTGGGTGTTTATTTCAAAATGAACATGAAAAAATAAAAATATGAGAATCGATTCCCACCAACATTTTTGGCGATATGATCCGGTTCGATATTCTTGGATCGACAATTCAATGCAAAAAATTGCAAAAGATTTTCTGCCAGAAGAGTTGTTTAAGGTTCTTGAAGAAAATCGAATGGATGGCTGTGTTGCCGTTCAGGCTGAGCAATCAGAAGCGGAAACCGATTTTCTGCTAGATATTGCCCAAAAAAATTCATTTGTCAAAGGCGTTGTAGGATGGGTAGATCTGCGTTCTGATCAACTCAGGGAGCGATTGGAATTGTATTCTAAAAATCGTTTTTTCAAAGGGGTAAGACATATTGTCCAAGCAGAGAAGGAGGGGTTTATGCTGGAGGAAGCATTCCTCAGGGGGATCCGGCAATTGAGGGAATTTGATTTGACCTACGACATTTTAATTTTTCCTCGCCAACTCAAGGAGGCCAACGAATTGGTCACACGGAATCCTGATCAAGCTTTTGTATTGGATCATTTGGCAAAACCCTACATAAAGGATAAAAAAATAGAAGATTGGGCTACAGATATCAAAACATTGGCAAATCATGGGAATGTCCTATGCAAATTGTCGGGCATGGTAACTGAAGCGGATTGGAATCATTGGAACACTGAAGATTTTGAAACGTATCTTTCAGTTGTTTTTGATGCTTTTGGAGAAGATCGATTGATGTTTGGTTCGGACTGGCCCGTATGTCTGTTGGCGGCCAGTTACCCCCATGTACTTAGGATCGTAGAAAATTTCATTCAAGCACTCTCTCCAACAGCTCAAGAAAAAATCATGGGCTTGAACGCCCAAAAATTTTATAACCTTTAGGATGGATCTCCAGCTTGAAAATAAAATTGTTGTTGTCACAGGAGGTTCCAAGGGAATAGGATATGCCATAAGTCATGTTTTGGCAAAGGAGGGAGCCATACCTTTTATCATAAGCAGAGATGAATCAAGCATATTGCAAATCAGTGAAGAGATAAAGAAAAAGGGAGGGGAGTGTGGCCATGCATTGACTGAACTTACCGATTCCAAACAAGTAGAGGCCGCAGTAAAATCTGCCGTTTCAACCTACGGAACTGTTCATGGTTTGGTCAATAATGCGGGAGTTAACGATAGTGTGGGATTGGAAAATGGCAATGAGGAGGATTTCGTTAATTCTCTAAAAAAAAATGTAGTCCATTACTACACCATGACTCAGGCCTGTTTGCCTTTTCTAAAAGAAAATAAAGGAGCCATTGTAAACATTGGTTCAAAGGTCTCCATGACAGGACAAGGAGGAACCTCGGGCTATGCGGCTGCCTGCGGGGGAAGAAATGCTCTCACACGAGAGTGGGCAGTAGAATTACTTCCTTACTCCGTTCGTGTAAATGCTCTAATGGTTGCCGAGAGCTTAACTCCTTTATACGAAAAATGGATCAGCAGCTTCCTCAATCCAAAAGAAAAGTTAAATCAAATTGAAAGTAAAATTCCATTGGAAAAAAGAATGACCACACCCGAAGAAATCGCCAATACGGTGGCTTTTTTGTTGTCGGAAAAATCGAGTCATACCACAGGACAGCTGGTATATGTAGATGGTGGTTATACGCATTTGGACCGATCGCTAAATTCTTAAAGATGAAAAAAACAGTAGTTTCAAAAGAAATTTTATTACCCTTTATACTGATCACCTCACTGTTTGCTTTGTGGGGCTTTGCCAATGCAGTGACCGACCCTATGGTACAAGCATTTAAAAAGGTACTAGAGTTATCAAATTCCCAAGCTGCTTGGGTACAGATGGCTTTTTATGGGGGCTATTTTTGTATGGCACTGCCTGCCGCACTTTTTGTTAGGAGGTATTCTTATAAGGTTGGGGTACTGATTGGTTTGGCACTCTATGCAGGAGGAGCTTTGCTGTTTTACCCCGCCGCAATAACTGAGCAGTTTTGGTTTTTTTGTTTAGGCCTTTATATTCTGACCTTTGGTTTGGCCTTTTTGGAAACAACTGCCAACCCCTATATTTTAGCGATGGGAGATAAGTCCACTGCCACACAAAGACTCAACTTGGCGCAAGCATTCAACCCGCTTGGGCTTATTCTAGGTTTGTTGGTGGCCCAGCAGTTTGTGCTAAAGAAATTACAATCGGACAATATTGAAGATTTTGGCACTTTGGAGGCCGCTAAAAAAGTAATGATCCGAACAGCAGACCTGATGGTCATTCGCGATCCCTATGTGATATTGGGACTGGTGGTTATGGCTGTTTTTGTTTTGATCGCAGTGTCTAAAATGCCGCAGGCCAAAGATGAGGGTGAAATGGCACCATTGAGTAGTACATTTAACAGCTTGTATCACAACAGAAATTATCGCAATGGAGTCATTTCTCAAGTGTTCTATGTAGGAGCTCAAATCATGTGTTGGACCTATATTTATCAATATGCAGAAGCCATCGGTATTTCCAGTGAAAATGCTGCCAATTATCAGTTCATTTGTTTTTTGGTATTCTTGATTGGCAGGGCCATAGGCACCTATTTACTGCGCTTTATAAATTCTGGAAAACTGCTTTACCAATTTGCTATAATGGCTGGAATTTGTGTCCTGGGCACTGTTTTTATTCAGGGATTGATCGGATTGTATTGCCTCGTGGGAATTTCTTTTTTTATGTCCCTAATGTTTCCCACCATCTATGGTATTGCCTTGGAAGATTTAGATGAAAAAGAGTCAAAAATTGGCGCTGCTGGACTGGTCATGGCCATTGTTGGCGGTGCGCTGATGCCAAAATTACAAGGCATGATCATAGATTTGGGAGGGAGTGGTGTGAATGATACCAAAATTCTAGGGGTAACTGAAGTAAACTTCTCCTTTATCCTTCCTCTTTTATGCTTTGTTTTTATTGCTTTTTATGGAAGAGATGTCTTCAGAAAACACCAATAATGAAAAGATATTGTTTGGCTTTGGATTTGATTAATGATCCACTTTCCATTGAAAAATATATAGAACACCACAAGGCGGTATGGCCAGAAGTTATTGAAAGTATCAAAGAAAGTGGTATAGAGGACATGCAAATCTACCATATAGCAGACCGACTTTTTATGATCATCGAAGTTAATGAAGCATTTAGCTTTGAGAAAAAAAATAAAATGGATCAACACAATCCTTTTGTAATCAAGTGGGAGGAACTGATGTGGAAATATCAAAAAAAACTACCCAACACACTAGCAAAAGAAAAATGGGTATTGATGGATAAAATTTTTGAACTTAATTAAAAGTTAATGATGCGTATAAAAGGATTGATTCTGTGTTTTTGTATAATGGGTTGTAATATTTCTGATTCAACAAAATCGGAGAAAGATTTACCCAACATTCTTTTTTTGTTTGCCGACGACTATACTTTCGATGCTATCCATGCTTTAGGGAATGAAATCATTCATACACCCAACTTGGATCGACTGATACAAAATGGCACCCAATTTAGCCAAAGCTTTAACATGGGTGGATGGAATGGTGCGGTTTGCGTAGCCTCTAGATCGATGATCATAACGGGTAAAACCATTTGGAACGCCAAAGCCCTAACCGAACAATGGGCCAAAAAAGAGAACTTGGAAAGTGTTCAGAAGAGCTGGGGCAAATTAATGGAAGAAAAGGGATATCAAACTTATATGAGTGGGAAGTGGCATGTCTCGATTGACCCCAAAAATGTTTTTCAAACAGTTAGAAACATTCGTCCGGGCATGCCCCGTGATTTCTTCAAGAAAGGAAATAAAAAAGGCTATGATCGTCCGAAAGAGGGAGAAGTCGACCTTTGGAGTCCAACCGACTCCCTGAATGGCGGGTTTTGGGAAGGTGGCAAACATTGGAGTGAGGTCACCAAAGACGATGCGCTCGACTTCATTAAGCAATCCAAAGAACGATCAGCTCCGTTTTTCATGTATATCGCTTTCAATGCACCCCATGATCCGCGTCAATCCCCCCAGTCGTTTTTGGATCGCTATCCCCTAGACAGTATCCCTTTGCCCGAAAATTGGCTTCCAGAATATCCATATAAAGATGCCATAGGCAATCCAAAAACCCTAAGAGATGAGGCATTGGCGCCTTTCCCAAGAACACCCTATGCCATCAAAACCCATATCAAAGAATACTATGCCATCATTTCGCATCTCGACGAACAAATTGGAAAAATCATGAGCGCTTTGAAGGCATCAGGAAAAGCAGATAACACCTACATCTTTTTTACGGCAGACCACGGCCTCTCTGTTGGGAAACACGGGCTACTAGGAAAGCAAAGCATGTTTGATCATAGTATTAGAGTCCCGCTGACCCTTGCAGGTCCAGGCATACCCAAAAACAAAACAGTAGATCATGAGATATACCTTCAGGATATTATGGCCACCACACTGGAGATCGCAAACATTGAAGCCCCAGCATCACTCGAATTTAAAAGTTTCCTGAGTTTGGCAAAAGGATTGGAGGATCAACCCCTTTATCCAGAGGGAATTTATGGGGCTTATGTCAATCATCAAAGGATGATCAGAAAAAATCAATTCAAACTGATTGTTTACCCAAAAATTAAAAAAACACTTCTTTTTGATTTAGAACAAGATCCCCTGGAAAGAACTGATCTATCTGAGGAAAATGAATATCAAGAAACAGCCAAAGAATTATTTGAGGATTTACTAATCCTTCAAAAAAAGATGAACGATACCCTTGACCTTAGAAAAATTTATTCATTCGATTCCGTTTAGTCGTTTTTCACCTCATTCAATCTTTATAAATTTCTTAAAATAATTGATCTTATAAATATTTAATAATCAATTGATTATGAATTTGAGGTTTATTTTCAAACCCTCCTTTACTTATTCTATTAACTATATTTATAAATGTTTTAAATCGGAATGCTCCTTTAGAGATCGCCCTTTTAAAGTTTATATGGATAGAATGATGGTACCAGCTCGGTAAGGACACTTACTGATGTTGAGCACACCATTCAATGGGGCACAGATGCTGCATCGGTTCAAACCTATTTCTGGAAAATTATTGCTACTGATACAGAAGGTAGTTCAGCTTCTTTTGGAGTTTACTCTTTTCTTACCCAATAGTGCTATAATTTTTTTAATTTAGTATTTGAGAATGAGGTTTGAATGACATGGAGCAACTCATAGCATATTTCGAAAACATCCCCTCTATTCACCGTTCATTGTTATTGGTAGGAGGAATAGCATTTTTCTGGTTTTTAGAGGGTTTTTTTCCTTTGGCTCAATTCCAATACAAAAAATGGCGTCATGCCCTTCCCAATTTCTTTTTTACCATCACCACAATCATCATCAATTTCACACTGGCTTTTTTGTTACTGAATACCTCAGACTGGACAGTAACCAACGAATTTGGAATGCTGCATTGGATTCCCAATCTACCCCTATGGGCTGAAGTGATTCTGGGCGTTTTACTTTTAGATTTTGTTGGGGCTTATCTTCCGCACTATGTAGAGCACAAGGTTAAACCTTTGTGGATGATCCATTTGGTGCACCACAGTGATCCCAATGTGGATACTACCACAGCAAACAGACATCATCCTTTAGAAAGCCTTGTAAGGTTTGTTTTTACCTTGTTGGGTGTTTTCTTGGTGGGAACATCCATTGGCATCATCATGCTTTATCAGGCCCTTTCGGTGGTGTCAACACAATTCAACCATGCCAATATCAAACTGCCAAAAAAAATAGACCGCTGGATCAGTTACCTACTGGTATCCCCTGATATGCACAAAATCCACCACCACTATAGGCTCCCCTATACGGATACCAATTATGGAAATATTTTTTCCATTTGGGACAGAATCTTGGGGACCTTCAGTTATCTCGACAGGGAAAAGATCATATATGGTGTTGACGTTTTTCCAGATGCGGTTAAAAACACCCAAATTGGAAGTTTACTCAAACAACCTTTCGATAAATATCAAAGACCAACCTTAGATCAATTGGACTAGGGAAGTTCTTGCAATACCGCTGTCATCCGTGAGATGGGATGTTCGGATTGATTGCTGTTGGTCATGTTTTTGAGCACAAAAACTCCTTTCTTCATTTCTTCCGAACCCAAAATGACAACAAATGGAATCGAACGCTGATCCGCATAATTCAGTTGTTTTTTAAGTTTGGCAGCATTGGGGTAAAGCTCACATGCAAGATTAAAATTCCTGAGTTTCATAAGTTCATCAAAACACAAATTCGCTGTATCTTCCCCAAAATTCAAAAACAATACTTGAGAACTCGTCGCCAATGTTGAAGGAAATAATTTCAGTTCCTCTAAAACCAAATAAATACGGTCGAAACCAAAAGATATACCGAAGCCACTGGTGTTTTTTAAACCAAACAAATCGGTCAAATTATCATACCGGCCACCTCCACCCAAGGAGCCCATTTTTATCCCTTCTGGTGGAAGGACCTCCAAAATAAGCCCAGTATAATAGTTCAACCCTCTAGCGAGAGTTACATCAAATTGAACGCTAATGGCATTGAGGTTCTGTCGTGCCAGCTGCTCATAAATGAATTTCAACTCCTCAACTCCTTCTTGTGCAATTTCGATATCTTTTAAGGCCTCCTCAACCAAAGACAACTGTTTTAGAAAATCACCCTTGAGCGATAAAAAAGGTTGCAAACGATCCAAAGTATCAGCGGAGAAACCTTTGGATTGAAGTTCATTAATGACTCCTTCTTTTCCGATTTTACTCAGTTTATCAAGTGCTACGGTAAAATCAATCAATTGAGATTCCGCACCGATACAGCTAGCTATGCCAGCCAAAATCTTTCGGTGATTCAAATGTATTTTAACCCCTTTTAGTCGGAGACCTGAAAAAACACGGTCATATAGAAGGACTCCCTCAATTTCCTGCCAAAGAGAACGCTCGCCAACTACATCCGCATCGCACTGCAAGAATTCTTGAAACCTTCCATGCTGGGGGCGATCGGCTCTCCAAACATTTTGAATTTGATAACGACGAAAGGGAAATTGAATGTCGTTTTGATATTGGGCCACATATCTTGCAAATGGAACAGTAAGGTCGTAACGCAAGGCCTTTTGAGACACAGAATTAGAAAACCCCGATAAATTGCCCTGATTAAGTGCCTCCAGATCGGCATTTTTAACTTTATCACCAGAATTTAAAATTCTGAATATCAACCGATCTCCTTCTTCACCATATTTACCCAATAGTGTCTCGGAGCGCTCAAAAGAGGGCGTTTCGATGGGTTGAAAGCCGAAACATTCGAAGGCAGCAGTCAATTGAGCCTTCAAAAAATTTCTCTTCGACAATGTCTCAGGAGAAAAATCTCTGGTTCCTTTAGGAATGGATGGTTTTAGGTTAGTCATTTACCAATTATTAAAACAAAGATGGAACAATTCTGATTATTTTGAAAGAAAACTTTTTAAGTCCTCAAAGGATTTACCGTCGGATACGCAAGCTCCTTGCTCCATTAATTTATACTTTTCCATTTTTATTGTATCTGCAAATTTTCTACTGGCTTCATATACTGACACCCTTGGATCCGATATGTTTTTTTCCAACCATTTTCTGTAATCCTCCCTCATCAGGGAAGGACAATCTTTCTGCAACCGAATCAATATTAAATCGATTGTATCCTCCCCACATTTAAATAAAAATAAATGGTAATCACTTCGGTTTTCCAAATAAGTGATCTGCTCCAAAGACCTATCCCAGACCATATCACTGAAAACATCTAGCAATTCTTCGGTCCTTTCAGGCTGCTCTGTTTTGATTGCTTTCCATTGATGCTTGTCTATTGATTGTGCAGCAAGAAATTGAGAAAACTCATAATGAAGACTCTCAAATTGCTCTTTTGACAAACGGGTGTATTTCATTCAATGGGTCAAAAAAAAACCCCACGAACCGTGGGGTTAATTAAAGAATTAATCTTTATTCTTTTTCAGGAATAACTTCAAAGGGAAATTGTATTGAAACATCTCTGTGAAGTCTGATTTTGGCTTCATAACTTCCCAAGCGTTTGATGGTTTTTCCTGGAATGACAATCGCATTTTTGTCAATTTTGTGATTGTTTGATTCAAAAAGCTTTACAAGGTCAGCGGCAGAAACAGAACCAAATAGCTTGTCCCCACTTCCGACTTTGGAGGAAATTTTCATTTCAACACCCATGAGTTTTTCTCCCAAGGCTTTTGCATCCTCAATGATTTTCTTTTCTTTAAATGCCTTTTGTTTCAAATTTTCGGCCAAAACCTTTTTTGCAGAAGAGGTCGCCAAAACTGCTTTTCCCTGAGGGATCAGATAATTTCTACCGTATCCATTTTTGACTTTTACCAAATCGTCCTTAAAGCCAAGATTTTCAACGTTTTCTTTTAATATGAGTTCCATGACTTAAATTTTATTTGAGTAAATCACCAACATAAGGCATCAATGCCAAATGGCGGGCTCTTTTAATGGCTACTGAAACTTTTCTTTGATATTTTAAAGAAGTTCCTGTAAGACGGCGGGGTAATATTTTACCTTGCTCATTCACAAACTTTAATAAAAAATCTGGGTCTTTGTAGTCGATATACTTAATTCCAGACCTTTTGAATCTGCAATATTTCTTTTTGGTATTCGTATTGATATTAAGAGGGGTCAGGTACCTAATTTCCCCTTCTTTTTTACCGCTCGATTGTTCGTCGATCTTTGCCATACTGATTAAGCTTTTGCGTTAGATTGAATTTTTTTCATTCTCTTTTCAGCCCATTTTTGAGCGTGATTATCAAGTTTCACTGTTAAATAACGCATGACCCTCTCGTCTCTGCGAAATTCAACTTCTAAAGGGTTGATAACTTCACCATCCCCCTCAAACTGTAACAAATGGTAAAAACCACTGTTTTTGTTTTGAATGGTAAATGCAAGCTTTTTCAGTCCCCAATCTTCTTGGTGTACAACTTTACACTTGTAAGAATTAAGAAGCGATACATACTTTTTAACTGCTTCCTCTATCTGTGTTTCAGATAGAACGGGATTGAGAATGAAAACAGTTTCATAATGATTCATATAATTAATTTTAGGATTGCAAAAATAGGTGAATCATCAATTTACAGCAAGAAATAATTTGTTTTTTAATATTTTTTTCTAATTTTATTTTACAATAGTAAGTAAACAGCCCCGTTATGACCCTAAATTGTATATATATCGATTCAAATCCTGTGGATCGTTTGCATTTTCTTCAAACTTTAAAACATTTTCCAGAGATCAGTTTAAAGGCAGAATTCTCTGACGCAATTCACGCTAAGGAATATTTGAATTATAATGCGGTAGATTTTGCCTTTGTCTACTCGGATTTACCAGTATATAACGGTTTTGAGTTTGTCAATCAACTCAAAGATCATATAGAGATTGTTTTATTGACCAAAGAACCAATGGATGCTATAAAGTCCTATGAAATGGGTTTTATCGATTGTTTACTCAAACCTGTCGGAAAAGATCGATTGAAATGTTCCATAGACAGACTTATTCATAAATTAAAGAGCACAGAAATAATCAATCAAAAAAAGGAAAAAATGATTTATTTCAAATGCAATTTTAAGTCCGAAAAACTTGAAGCCAGCAGTATCCGGTGGGTTGAGGCGATGGGGGATTATGTGAAAGTGGTTACCCCTAACAAAAATTATATGATTTTATCGACCATGAAATCTTTTTTAATAAAACTACCCAAAAATCAATTTGTCAGAATTCATAAATCCTATATAGTAAACCTTCAGAAAGTCATCAACTACACCGCTAAAGATGTAAATGCGGATGGTAGAATTCTGCCCTTAAGTCGCAAGCAAAAAGGAGTTTTCAAGGAAACTTTCCTTAACTATCAATAAGGATCCACATCAAGATTGACCCTACAAGATCGAAATAAAGCAACCAAATCAAAGCGATCCAATGTCTTATTAATGATTTGTTTTGCTCTCGACCTTGAACCATCACTGGGTAGTTTAATCAAAATCTGCATTCTGTAACGACTTCTCACTCGGGCAACCGTAGGAAAAACAGGACCTAAAATCTGTCCGGTTTGTGATTGAAGTAAAACGTTTGCAATCCACTGACTTGCCTTTTTAACCTTTTCTATATCACTGTCGATTACCATAATCCTGATCAACCGATTGAAAGGAGGATAATGAAACTTTTTTCTTTCGTTGAATTGGAGCGTTAGCATACGTTCATAATCTCCATCGATTACCTGCTGAATGATGGGATGGTGGGGTTGATAGGTTTGTATCAATACCTTTCCTCTCGTGGCTTTCCTTCCAGCCCTTCCGGCCACCTGACCTAGCATTTGAAAGGTTCTCTCATGTGCCCTAAAATCGGGAAAATTCAATAAATGATCTGCATTTAATACCCCCACTAAATGAACATTTTGAAAATCCAATCCTTTGATTATCATTTGGGTACCCACCAGTATTTTAACTTCTTGAGCGGAAAAGGAATGAATTAATCGATCAAAAGCCCATTTTCCTCTTGTGGTATCCCAATCCATTCTGGCCACCTTCACCTCCGGAAAAAACTGGGTTACCTGCTCTTGAATCTGCTGGGTTCCCATTCCCTTGGTCGACAGATGGGTTTGTCCACAAGCATGGCAATGGGTTGGAACGGCTATGTTATAACCACAGTAGTGACATTTGAGTTGATCTGTAAATTGATGGTAGGTAAGGGTAACATCACATTGATGGCACTGGGGCATATGGCCACAGCCTAGACACTCCATGACTGGAGCGTACCCCCGTTGATTTTGAAAAAGCAAGATCTGTTTGCCCATCGCCAATGTTTGCTCCATTTCTTGGATCAATGTATGGCTGAATCCCCCTTTGACTTGTTTTTTTTGGTGTGCTAATTTTAGATCAATGGTTTGAATCTCAGGAAGCTCAACCTTACCATACCTCTGATTCAGTTGAACCCACCCAAACTTTTCATTCCTGCAGTTGAAAGAAGTCTCCAGTGAGGGGGTGGCAGAACCCAATAAAACCTTAGCCTTGTGAATACTGGCCAAAACAATGGCACTGTCCCTGGCATGATATCTTGGAGCGGGATCAAATTGTTTGTAAGACAACTCGTGTTCTTCGTCAACGATCACCAATCCCAAATTTTGAAAAGGCAGAAAAAGAGCCGATCGGGTGCCAATAATAATTTTTGACTGGGATTGGTTTTTAAGAATACTTTTCCAAACCTCGGTTCGTTCGTGAATTGAAAATTTAGAATGAAAAACACTTATCTCACTCCCAAAGCGTTCTTGCAATCTTTTGACGATTTGCGGGGTTAGTGAAATTTCTGGCAGTAGGTACAAAACCTGCTCTCCATTTTGAATGGATTTTTCGATCAATTCAATGTAAACTTCTGTTTTACCAGAGCCTGTTACTCCTTGAAGTAATACCACCGATTTTTTTTCAAAAGCTGCTAAAATTTCATCAAGAGCATTCTCTTGATGATCCGATAAGGTTTTATGCTGGTTTCCCTTCTTAAAATCATAAAGTAAACGATCTTCTTGGAAGGATTGTTCCTCCAAAATACCCTTATTGATTAATGCGCTTAGCGCTGATGGGCCAATGCCTGACTTTTTTTGTAATGATTTTATTTTGACCCAAAACTCTCCCTTTGGATTTTGATCAAAAAGCCCCATTAGTAATTGCAATTGCTTTGGGGCATTTTTTAATGATTCGAAAACCTGCTGAAGTTCGCTTCCAGCTGCAATGGAAGGAGACAAACGAACATGTCGAACAAATTTTGGTTTGTACTTTTCATTCAGTTTTTGATGGATGTCCACCACGCCCTTTAAAACCATCTCTTGTATGAGACCCAAGACTCTTTTTTTCCCCAGAATCGCTTCAATTTCTTTGATGCTCAATGCCTTTACATCTAGCGCCTCGTATACTAAAAAGGCTTCATCATCCAGCGCTGCTTTTTCTTCAGCAGTAATTTCATTTTGAACAACAACGGTCTCACTTTCCAGTAAAAAAGTTGTGGGCAAAGCTGCTCTTACAATGTCTCCTAATTTACACTGATAATAGCCAGACATCCATTTCCAAAACTCCAATTGACGGAGCGTAACGCTGGGAGATTCATCCAAAATCAATTCAATAAATTTTGGGGTATATCGCTGTGGAGGAGTGTTGTGGCACTTGAATACGATTGCGGTATAAACCTTAGATTTACCAAAGCTAACCGCCACCCGATATCCTGGCTTTAAAACTTCATAATCTTCATGAGTAACAGCATAAGTATAGGGCTTTCCCAGTGAAAGAGGAAGTAAAACGTCAGCGAAATAATCCATTTTTAATCATCTAATGTTATGGATTATTGGGAAAGGTTTTCTCCACTGCTCTTGAGACGATTCAAGGTGGCATTTAATTCAAAACCCAACAACAACACGCTTGAATTCAGCCATATGTAAAATAAAAAAATCAATAGGGCTCCAATGGAGCCATATAACTGATTGTACTGGGAAAAATTTTCAATGTAAATACCAAAAAGGTAGGTCGTCAGTAAAATTAGCAGACAAGTCATCAAAGCGCCAGGAGAAAAAAAACGGGTTTTTTTGCCTTCAATCGTACCGAAATAATAAAGAATAGCTACAGAAATATAGATCAGAATGGTGTAGAAAAACAACTGTCCCAGTCTGATCCAATTGACTTCACTGGGGATCAATTCATCCAAATTACTGAAGATAAAAATTTCAAAAAAGACAAGACCCAACACTCCAACCAAAAGCAATACCGCCAATAGTATCCCAACCATCATGGAATAAAGATATTGACGAATAAATGACCTGGAGAGCGCTACGTGATAGGATTCCTCAAAACTTGAAAAAATTGAACTCACCCCATTTGCCGTAAGAAAAATCGATAAAAAAAACACAGAAGAAAGTAATCCCGTCCTTTGTTTTTGTCTGATGTCATTAAAAATATCGGTGAAGAAGGTTTGACTTTCTTGTGGCAGTAAAAGTTCTATGAAGTTAAATAGCACTGCGTCAAAATTATCAATGGGGATAAAAGCAATTAAGTTGAGTATAAAAAGTAAAAAAGGAAAAAGTGCCATAAAAAAACTAAAAGATATACTTCCTGCTCTTGAAGACAAGGCTCCTTTTACGATACCTGAAATGTACATTTCAATCAAATCATAGAACGAAAAACCAATATATCCGGGGATTTTTAACGCTTCCAAAAACCCAATTAAGTTTTTGATAATGGGAATTGATTTTAATTTATTTTTCAAAAAATTTCCTTTTATCAAAGATAAAACAAATCTAATTGTGTTTGTAAATTTGTACTATGCAAACACTACTACTATGGGTAGGAAAAACCAACGATTCTCGGTTGAAATCATTGATAGAGGATTATGCCCAAAGAATCAATCGCTATCAACCGCTCGAAATGTTAACACTCCCTGAACTCAAAATCAAGGGGAAATTACCAGAAACAATTCAAAAGGAAAAGGAAGGAAAATTGATCCTAGAAAAAATCAAAAAAGGAGATTACGTCATCCTTTTAGATGAAAAGGGCAAATCGTTTGACTCACAAGAATTTTCACTATACATCAATAAAAAAAGGGCCTCCTCATCCAAAAGAATGGTCTTTGTAATCGGGGGACCTTATGGTTTTTCAGAGGAAATCTATGACATTGCCAATGAAAAGATTGCACTGTCAGATATGACATTTTCCCATCAGATGATACGGTTGTTTTTTTTAGAGCAGCTTTATCGTGCCAATACCATTCTAAACAATGAACCCTATCATCACCAATAATCAATGGAGCTAATTTTTTGTACCCACAACGAAAATAAAGTCATAGAAATCAATAAGCTTTTACCGAAAGAGTTTCAACTTATAGGTTTATCTGACCTCGGGTTTTCGGACGAAATAGAAGAAACTGGTTCCACATTGGAGGAAAATGCACTGATCAAAGTAAGAACCATCTACAATAGCTACAAAAAAAATTGTTTTGCAGATGATTCAGGACTCGAAGTTGATGCATTGAAAGGAAAGCCCGGGGTTTACTCTGCCCGATATGCAGGAAATCAAAAAAATGCAAATGACAACATCTCCAGATTACTTGAAGAACTGAAAGAAATCGATGATCGCAAGGCTCGCTTTAGAACAGTGATCGCTTTAATTTTGGATGGAAAGGAATACCTTTTTGAAGGCATTGCTAAGGGGAAAATTTCTAGGAGCCCTATCGGAAGAAATGGTTTTGGGTACGACCCGATATTTATTCCTGAAAATCAAAAGTTGAGTTTTGCCCAATTGACCCTTTTAGAAAAAAACAAAATCAGTCATCGTTCCTTGGCGTTCCAAAAGTTATTGGAATTTCTAAAGGCTAACAAATCAATTTGATTTCTAATTTGTTAATTTTAGTGAGAATTTGCTTGTATGCGCTCAAATATGATTAAAAGACTGAATTTGTTAGTGATGCTCTTTTGTTGCACATGGGTATTCAGTCAGGAGCAAATTCAGTACCTCAAAGGTGTGGTGGAAAACGAATCCACTGGTTCTCCAATGGAGAGTGTCCATGTCCTCAATCTCAACAAAGTAGAAGGGACAACTACTGATAAAAAGGGGGAATTTGAAATCATGGCTCAAGTGAATGATACGCTTTACTTCTCCTATCTAGGCTACAAATCACTAAAAGTTGCTGTGACTCAGGACATGATCAAATTTGCTAATTCGAAATTTCAAATCACTCAATTGGCCTATGCCCTTGAAGAAATCATTCTACGTCCCTACCAGTTGACTGGATATTTGGATATTGATGTAAAAAACGCACCGATTAACACCGCTGGTAGATATCGAATTCCAGGCTTATCCAGTGCGGGATATGAAGGGGGGGACAGAACCCCAAATGCCATTTCCAAAACTTTTGCCTCCCTGTTTAACCCTGCTGATTTTCTCCACAACCTTTTTGGAAAAAAGGGAATTCAATTGCAAAAATTGAAAAAGATGAGGGAAAGTGATGAACTCAAAAATCTACTGGCTTCAAAATTTGATCGTGAAATCATTACCCAGTTACTCAATGTGCCACGAATTGATCTGGACGAGATATTGAGAAACTGTAATTATTCGGATGCTTTTATCAAAGAATCCAATGATCTTCAGATTTTGGAGGCCATCAGTGGCTGTTATGAAGAATATCGGATTTTACAATTATAAGTCTGTTAAAATCTAAAGATTTAATTTAGTCCTAATCGTCG
>Ga0255753_1001355_pt1 | contig 29619 bp, 52 predicted proteins | sample 041ome_10_FD_179953 | JGI IMG/M metagenome (GOLD analysis project Ga0255753, IMG submission 179953) | Coastal salt marsh microbial communities from the Groves Creek Marsh, Skidaway Island, Georgia - 041412US metaG (version 2) | ecosystem: Environmental > Aquatic > Marine > Intertidal zone > Salt... | reverse complement strand
TATATGCAGAGTAGTGACAGACTAGACAATCAACTCGCTGCATTTATGAAGGGTAAGAATGTCATGTTGACTATCCCAAACCCAAATAAGAACGAAACGAATAAAAGAATGATTCGTGTTCCAGCTGCAGAAGTGTGGCGCCGTGGTGGTAAAAAAGTTTAACAACTAAGAGGACTATATTATGTTTAATCATGTACCAGTAGATATCCCAGAGGTATCTACTAAAACAGTCAACCGTAAGCGTTTCTATGTAACACCTACTGGACTGTATCCATCCATTACAACCGTATTGGGTGTTCGCAAAGACAAACAAAAGGGATTGCAAGAGTGGCGTAATCGTGTAGGTAATGATGTTGCCAATCACATTATGCGAACTGCTGCATCTCGTGGAACTGCTGTTCACCATATGTGTGAAGATTTCCTTAACAACATTGAAGTAACACAAGAAGGTAGAGACTTTCTGCCTTGGTGTTTGTTCTCACAACTAAAACCAACACTTCAAAGTAACATAAATAAAATATATGCCCAAGAGTGTGGACTTTGGAGTGAGAAATATCGTGTTGCCGGTCGTGTAGACTGTATTGCAGAATATAACGGTATTCCATCTATTATTGACTTTAAGACATCTCGTTCAGAACGTAAGGACGATTACAATCTTGAGTATTACATTCAAGCCTCTGCATATGCAGAGATGTTTGAAGAACGGACAGGAATCGAAATCAATCAGATTGTGATTCTTGTTGTAACGGAAGATGGAGCCGTTCAAGAGTTCATCAAAGAGAAGCATGATTACTTGCCTCTTCTTGTAGAAACCATTGATGACTTCACCTCACAATGGGAAAAAGAAAATGAAGAAACTACTAATGGGGGCGCTGTTACTGCTACCGCTTAGTGCATTTGCCCAAGAAGATGCACCAATATATTGGGCATCAAAACCAATTCAATGTTCATCTACAAATGGTATTATTGAGTTGGTGAAGAAATATGGAGAAGTGCCAACAATCATTCTAAATGGAGTAACTGCTCTTCCTAACGGAGCAACATCACCATCTAAGTTTGTTATTGCTCTGAATCCTAAAACAAAAACTTGGACATTGTTGGAATTTACTCAAGGCGATCAAGCTTGTATTTTAGGAACTGGTAAGGGTGATATTACTTTTGGTAAACAAGGAATTGGTGCTTAAAAACACTTGACTTTTGAATATCACTGTGGTATAAATAACATACAGTTTGTTGATACAATCTGAATGACGGACAGGACTTGGGGGCAGTACCCAACGCCTCCACCATAAACACATTGAGGAAACCATGATAGAAAAATTCCTTTTGAAATTTAAGTGGTATAGGAATTTTGTTAAAAGACAAGAAAAGAAAAGAATTAAATATCTTGGACTTTAGTGTGCTTATGATGGGGGCGAAATAGGATCGACTGACGTAGATAAGAAAGAGTAGAACTGTCGGATGACTGCGTTATTGGTCAAACACTACAAATGCAAACGATAACTTTGCACCTGAGATGCGCCTAGCGGCATAATCTCTGGGCCCGCCGGAGCCTCGAAACAGAATCCGGCAACTTTACTAAGAAAAAAAGAAAGAAGTAAAAAGTAATGAAGTATATTCTAACAATGGGTTTATCGCTTGCCCTTACATCTAGCGTTGCAATGGCTGAAGGGCTAGATATCAAAACTACTATTGGTGCTGAGCGCAGTCTAGAAACAGAAGTCAATTCACTATACGGTTCATTGGCTTTGGGAAATATTGAATTGGGAGCGACATTTGAAGATACTGCTGCTGACCAAGCCAGTTTTAACCTTAACAAAATCGAATTAGATCTAACTCAAGATGTTGGTGCTGTAACACTATACATGGAAAACGATTTTAATGATGATTTTAAACACACTGACACAGTTGTAGGTGCAAGAATTAGTTTCTAATTTTTGCCTACTAAGGGGTTTGATGAGTTCCTATCAACAGAATACTCATCACTTAACACACAACAGACACACACAAGGAGCATAATATGTCTAACAAAAACCCTTTTGAACTACGGTTCGATGTTCTTAAAATGGCAAAAGAAATGATGGATCAACAACACGAAGTTGCTAACAATCAGTTCTGGTCAATGATAGAACAGTATAAAGACCAAGGTAAGGATATACGAGAAGTGTATGAAAGATATACACCAGAAATGTACAAGCCTGCTGCAGTCATGGAAAAAGCAGAAGAACTCTATAAGTTCATCACCAAGAAGGACTAAGAGTAAGGGTGGCGCCTTAATACGCCCGTGTATTCTTACTGTGAGGAATACGATTTGCATCCTGAAATAGATATACAGGCTCTGCTTTATTAGATGGGGGGTGGGGCGCCCTGCCCCCTATCACTTAATGAAAGGAATATTATGAATCTAGAGGAAATATCAGTGATGACACCTAAAAAGTTTGCAATTATTATTGAAGGTATCGTGAGTAAAGGTGGAGTAAGTTATATGGATGCAATCCTAGATTACTGTGACAAAAACCAGATGGAGCCTGATACAATCGCTCCCCTTATTTCAAAACCCCTCAAAGAAAAATTAGAAGCCGATGCAAGAGAGTTGAACTTCTTGCCTAAAGTAGCAACCCTACCAATCTAAGGAGTTTCCAATGGAAGCGTGGGAAGCCTACCAAATGTATCTTGGTCTGAAATTGCATTTTACAACAGATTATGACTATAAAAAATATGGTGGCAAAACATCTGCTACCAAGGCTTCATTCTTTAAAAGAAAAGACAGATACTTCTTTGCTCGTGTTGCAAGAAAATATGACACAAAGACACAAGAGTATTTTGTTTCTAATTTTGTTAAATCACCAAAGGGGTGGTTGGGAGATTTCAAGGAAGAAAATTACTTAGAATGGTCTAAGAACAAACAGTCCTTAACATATAACTTTATAACTGATATGTCATTTTTATTTGAACAAGTTGACGATTTTGATTCAATTTTCTCTTTACAAACAGGGAAACATCCTGTATTATTAAAGAACTTCCTCGCTAAGAGGATTAGTTTGGAAACTATGGTAATCCTTGAAGGGTTACTAAGTTATGTGAAACGCTTTGATGAGGGTATGAAAGATGATTTAGTATGGCCTGATAGTAGACAATTAATTGTCAAGTACGCCACATTTCTAGACTATGATAGTCAGAAGTGTAAAACGAAACTACTCCAATTATTGAAGGAGACATTCTAATGGAAGTGCAAGTTGCAAATCCAGTTCGTTCAAACGAATCGAATGAACTTATTAGGGAGAGGGATTTCTATCGTGCAAAGCTTCTAGAAGCAAACGCTCGTATTAAGTCTCTAGAGTTCGATAATGCAGAACTACAAAAACGTGATGCAGAACTATCCAAACGACTTTCAGAAGTCGCTAGTAAGACCACCAGTTATCGTCCGAAACCAAAACGGTTTCATTAAGTCGATAATGCGCCTATGGTGAAATTGGTAGACACGCTAGATTTAGGTTCTAGTGCCGAGAGGCGTGGGAGTTCAAGTCTCTCTAGGCGCACCAAATCAAGGGTTCTGTTCCCCTTGTTAAATAACTGAACGGATGGTGCCACAGGAGAAGGGCTATCCTAAGCAAGATACAAAACTGCTTACTTTATAAAGGGTATATAATGAAATATAAACAATTGTCACAAAATACTTGGTTGGTAACTATCCAAGAGGATGGAAAGACAAAAGACTTGTTCCTTGAATTTCCACCAGGCTCTCTCGACCAAGTTGGTTGGGACATAGGTGATACATTAATATGGGAAGAACTGCCATTAGGTGGTTATAGTTTGAAAAAGAAAGAGGATGATAGTGACAAAGAATAAGGAAAATCACATGATTACCTCAGCTAAGTTGGTATCATATTCGATGCCAACAAAAGAATTTGCAGAAGAAGGATTAAAAGATGTTCAAGACCTCATTGCGTATTGCGCCCGTGTATCCAATCCAGCGAATCAATTTAACTCTAAAACGGCAGAAAAGCTCATACTTTATCTCATCAAACACAAACACTGGTCGCCTTTGGAGATGGGAAGTGCTTGCATAGAGATTGAAACTACAAGAGATATTGCACATCAGATTGTGCGCCACCGTAGTTTCAGTTTCCAAGAATTTTCACAACGATATGCAGAACCTTCTGCAATGGGTGAGGCGTTTACTAAAAGAGAATGCCGACTACAAGACCCTGTTAATCGACAAAACTCTATTGAGATTGAGAGTGACCCATCACTTGTAGATAATCAGACACACCAAGACTTGATTGCTGATTGGCAACGTAGACAGTCTGGTGTTATTGAAATGGCACGAAAGACTTATCAGTGGGCCATTGAAAATGGGATTGCAAAGGAACAAGCTCGTGCAGTTCTACCAGAAGGATTGACAAAAACTCGTGTGATGATGAATGGAACTTTGCGTAGTTGGGTTCACTATATTGAGTTGCGTTCTGAGAACGGAACACAAAAAGAGCATATGGAAGTTGCACAGAAGTGTGCGATTGAGATTGCTAAAATCTTCCCACTAATGGAGAAATTGTAATGTATAAATTTATTTTTGAAGATGAAGATCGCCCTTGCCCATATGGTATCACTGATCCATATCATACTAAAAGGATTGAGTTCCAAGTTAAAGATAATTCTAATTTGGATGAGATGTTAGATGCATTTGAAAACTTCCTCAAGGCGAATGGTTATAACTTTGATGGTAATGTAGATATTGTGCCTGAAGATAGTATGGAACTTGATCCAGATAAAAGAGACTGGCAATATGATTGTGAAGGTAACAAAGTAGTCAAAGGAGACTTTACTACACTTTATAAACCAAAGAAAAAACTTTGGGATGCAACACCAGAAGAGTGGAACCAAGCATATAAAAATGTTACAATGAAATATAAAATCGGCGAATAATGTATTTAAGTAATGAAGATATTCTTTGGGATGAACCACTAATTGCATATGTCGAGGGGTTTATGGCTCCAAGTGACTGCGATAAGATCATAGAATATGCAACACCCATGTTAGAGAAATCACTTGTCACTAGTGATGAAGGTAACGTCACACACTATGGTAGAACCAGTTCAGAACACTTTATAAGAAGTGGTTTGTGTGAACCTAATGATTATCACAGAGGTGTAGTGTCAGAGTTTTTTGGTGTTGGTGAATTTACTTTTGAAGATAGTATTGTCATCAACTATAAAGAAGGACAGGAATACAAAGCACACTATGATGGTGCGAGTAGAACTACAAAGGACAGAAGAGCTACTGCTATATGTTATCTGAACGATGTTGAAGAGGGGGGTGAAACAGTATTTCCCAAATTGGATATAACAGTAAAACCTAAAAAGGGAGCTCTTCTATATTTCCAATATGATTTTGGAAAAGAGATTGATAGTTATACACTGCATGGTGGTATGCCTGTCATTGGTAATAATGAAAAGTGGATTTTGACAATATGGATGCAACACGCACACAAGCAGTATTTGCACTAGGTAACGGTGAATCTAGACAGTCTGTTGACCTGAAGGCCCTGAAAAAACGTGGCAAGATTTACGGTTGTAATGCATTGTATCGTGACTTTACACCAGATGCGCTTATTGTTGTTGACGGTGGTATGATGCATGAAGTGTACACTTCTGGTTATGCACAAAGAAACAAGAGTTACTTTCGTTCATGGACAAGACTGCCTGGCGATATGTACAACATGATTGTGCAAGGAACTCAGTTTGACAGAGATGGATTCACAATCTCTAATCCAAGAGATGATAGAACTTCATTTGTCCTCAATGGTACTGATCCAAATCAAATGAAACAGTTATACGACCACCATGTGGATGCTGGTTCTGATCAGAAAACAATTGACCAATTGTTATCAAAGCATCATAGGTGGATTACATGGTGTGAAGAAGAAGGAAGGGATAAAGTCTATATAATCCCAGAAGAATACGGTGGTTGGAGTGCAGGCCCAATCGCAGTAAGAATGGCTCTAGAAAATGAGAACCCAACAGATGTATTTCTGATAGGGTTTGATCTAGGAAGTTCTACAGGACAAGTCAATAATGTGTATAAGGATACAGATAATTACTTAACAAGTGATTCTGCCGTAACCCCATCCACAAATTGGATTGTCCAACACAAACAAAACTTTACTGATTATCCAGATGTAAGGTTTTGGAAAGTGAACCCTGCTCCACTTGGAACTGATGATACAAGTCAATTCGTTGAAGAGTGGAAACAATACGACAATCTTCAATACATTGAACAAGAAAATTTGAATTTAGTTCTTGACTTTGGATGGATGATGTAGTATTATAAATAAAGTAAATGATGAACAATGTGAAACAAGTAAACATACGAAAACATACGGAGAAAAAATATGTCTATTTCAGCACTACGCAACCAGAACTCTCTGGATAAACTACTAAAACAAGTCCAAAAGGACGAATCCCCTACAACTGAGAAGAAATCTTACGTTGATGAACGGCTGTGGAAACCACAGGTGGACAAGGCGGGTAACGGTATGGCAGTCATTCGTTTCCTACCAGCACCAGTGAATGAAGAAATGCCATGGGTTCGTGTTTGGAATCATGCATTCCAAGGCCCTACTGGACAGTGGTATATTGAGAATTCTCTTACCACACTCAATCAGAAAGACCCTGTAAGTGAGTACAACTCACAACTGTGGAACTCTGGTGTTGAGAGTGACAAAGAGATTGCTCGAAAGCAGAAACGTAAACTGCAATACTACGCAAACATCTATGTCGTTCAAGACTCTGCAAATCCAGAGAATGAAGGTAGAGTTATGCTCTACAAGTTTGGAAAGAAAATCTTTGACAAACTGATGGAAGCAATGCAGCCTGCATTTGAAGATGAAACTGCAATCAACCCATTCGATTTATGGGAAGGTGCAAACTTCAAACTCAAGATTCGTAAGGTTGATGGTTATTGGAACTATGATAAATCAGAGTTTGAAACACCATCTGCACTAAAACCATCAGATGAAGAATTGGAAACAATTTATAGTTCAGAACACTCTCTTGCAGAGTTTCTTGCTCCATCAAACTTCAAGTCATATGATGAACTGAAAACTCGTTTGGATGCAGTTCTCACTGGAACGGTTGCTACAGGTAAGACTGCGGCTCAGATGGTAGATGAGGATGAAACGCCTGCACCTATCTTTAAGTCTGAACCAACACCACAACCAGCATCTATTGATGAAGATGATGATGCAATGTCATACTTTCAAAAGTTGGCAAACGAATAAGGTAAGTCAGTAAAGTCCTTTGTGCAGAAAGTCCTTGGATGAAGCAATAGCTAGTCCTACAGTGTCGTAACACCACATAAAAAGACTGACAAATAGTAGAAGAAGTGGGGAGGCATCAGAAGTGGTGTCTCCCTTTTTATAAATAGTGGTATGTTTAGTTTCGATTTAGATAACATCACAAAAGGTATTGGAGTTGTAACTGCATCACTGGCATTGATTGGTGGTGGTTATACACTCTATGACAAGTTGGGTATTGAAGACCCTATCCTTGCATGGGCGCCAGAATATTTTGAAATATCAGATGGCCCTGCCGATGGTGAATTCAAAGTCATTGTTGCACGAGAGAAGCTTCGTGATGACTGCAAGGTTACAGGATTCAGATTGGAAATAAAAGATAGTGAATTCATTGTCCACCCAGCAACACCAAGTATCACAAAGTTCTCTGGCCCTGCAAACGATAAGATTGATAAGTTTGGATACAAGATTACTTTAGAAGGACACCACAAAGATAAAGTTGCACTAGGTGAAGCAACTCTACTTGCACATATCGACTACGAATGTCCAGAAGGCCCAGTTGTGGTAAACTACCCAGACCATCCAAACTTGAAATTTAATATCACTAACTAAAATTCACCGCATAAATACTATTGTGAGTTGAGAAGTAATCCACATAATTAATATATCATAAGCAACACAAGAGAGAGACTTATGATAGATCCTATTACCGCTCTAGCAACCGCTACGAGTGCATTCAATTTAATCAAAAAAGGTTTTGAGGTTGGTCGAGATGTTGAATCTATGGGCCAAGACCTCGGCCGCTGGATGGGAGCGATGTCTGACCTCAAGAAGGCAGAAGAATACGCTAAGAAACCACCACTATTCAAAAAACTGTTCGCTGCTGGTTCTGTTGAGGAAGAGGCTATGGCCACTTTCATGGCAAAGAAAAAGGCAGAAGATATGAGAGCTGAACTTAAACAGATAATATCTTTCACAAGAGGGCCTAGCGCATGGGATGAACTCATAAGAATGGAAGTGTCAATTCGCAAAAAAAGACAACAAGCAATTTACGATCAACAGGAAAGACAAAGAAAATTCTTTGAAATTATTGCTGTCATTGTTTTAGTTCTTGTTTGTTCTGGAATTCTTATTGGTGGTGCTTGGTGGTTAGTTGAGTATAAAACAAATAGAGGTTAATAATGTTTTTATTTTTTTTTATATTTACTATAACTTTACTTCTGTTTTTAATTGGATTGGTAGTATGGATAGATGAACATGTTCATAAAAATCTGTATATGCCAGAGACAGAACAAGAGAGATTTATTCGTGAAATGAAAATGCACATCGCAGACATGGAATGGAAGATGAGAAAGAATGAATCATGATACACGCTTTTATGTTAGTGGTTGTTTTAGGAACAGGTGAGTTCCGACAGGTTCAGCCCAACCCAATGTATTTTAGAAGTATTGATGTGTGTCAGTATTATGCAAAGGCAATACCAAGACAGTATGGAAACTATTCATATCGTGATAGAGTAGACCCTAAAGATAGGATTACTGCATATTGTAAACCTGTCTATGTTAAAGACGGGCCCAATATCTACGACCATTAAAATGAGTTTGCAGCAATCGCTCTGAATGTCGGATCATTATCAGTAACATTCATTGGAATAATTCTTCCACCACCACCGCTGCCACCAGAGATGTTTGTATTTGATTGTGGTGCGTTGATGATAGTAGTTCCCCCACTAACACTATTTGCAATATTAGATACAGAACCAGACTGAACCATATTTGTTCTGGCACTTGCACTGGAAACATCTGGTACAATCAATCCATTTGATGTAGGTATAAAGAATTCTCTTCCTTGTTCTCCCACAATATAAGATTTTCCTAATTGAACAGGGCCGCCTTTTGCCATAGTTGGAACACCTCTTCTTGCAAGTTCGTCCAATAGAAACTGTTTATCTCTATCACTAATATCATTGTCAGCAAGGATTGCTTGAATTTGTTCTGGTGGAACAGAACCAACCATTGTTCTGTTAATCTCTGAATTACCAACCCAATCTTTATCATAAAAACCACTTTCAGTTGCAGCTGCAAGTGCTTGTTCGGTTGCATCTGCGGCGAACCATGACAGTAAGGTTTCAGCGCCAGGAATAGATTTAATAATAGAGTTAATATCAATACTCATCAGGCCTTTGAACCAGTTCCATATATTCTCTATTGCACCTTTAACAAGTTTTGAGATAGAGAAGTCGCCTGCTTCAGTTGTACCGGCTTCTGCACCCCATGTAAACAATCCTGTTACCCATTCTTTAGCAGATTTGAATGCATCTTTTACCAGTGTGCTCATTTTAAACGGTTCTTCTGGATTGCCAAAACTGAAAACACCTTGTATCCATGCGATTGCTTTATCAATTGGTTTAAATAAGAAATCTACCAAACCACCTTCACCAACTAGTCCTGTCCATAGTTGTTCAAGTGCAGCTTTAGGATCTACAAATGCCAAGTCAATCCAATCAAATACTATATTCAATGCATCTTTTACTGTCTGTGTGAGTGACCAATCTGCGGGCATAGTAATATTAAACCAACCAGTTACAGTTGTGATGGCTGAATCAATTGGACTAAACAACAAATCTACAAGTCCACCATCACCAGTAATTCCCTTCCACAAATTTTGAAGTGCAGACTTTGGATCAGTAAACACTTCCGTAAAGAACTCTGTTGCTTTAGTAAACTTATCAGTCACAAAGTCAGTCAATGAAGTCCAAGTACCAGCAATACCTTCTTTTGCCCATGTATAACTTTCAGTAAAGAAATCTTTTGTTGCGTTCCACTTTTCAGATACGAAGTCAGTCAATGAAGTCCAAGCACCCAAAAGTCCTTCTTTTGCCCATGTGAATGCACTACCAAACCATTCAACAACATCATCAAATGCACCTGTAATTGTACTCCATGTGTCAAGGATAAAACTGAACATAGACATACCAATAGAATCAGTACCTTCAAATCCAAAGAGTCCAGCAACCAGATTAAATATACCAGTTAATACATTATCTACAGTTTTAAAGAAGAATTCGCCCAGTCCACCAATCAAAGTTGTGATACCACCTAAGATATCACCACTTGCAAATTGATCAATTGCAGTACCAAGATCATCAAATAGACCTTTGACATTTTCCCATTGTTTTACAAATACATCTTTAAATACAGATAAGATAGGTGACAGTACATTTTCCCAAAGATTTTTGAGTGCTGGAATCATATCCTCAACAATAAATTTCTTTGTATCTTCCCAATACTTACTTTTTAGAAATACAAGAACACCAGCAACTGCTGCACCAAATGCAAACTTTTTCAACATACCAAAGATATCACCGCCAACTTGTTTTCCTTTGTCTTTTAACATTTCACCGAAGTTACCAGCCATCCCCTTAATTCCACCAGAAATTGATTGGAGTGAGGCAAGTATTTTGTTTTGAGAACGCTCACCCTCTCTGTTCTTTTCTGTTTCTTTGGCACTCGCAGAAGCTGCACCGCCCGCTGCAGTTTCTACAGCAACTTCTTGTTGTTGTAAATTCACAAGAGCTGCGGTTTTTTGATTGTTTTCTTTTAGTTCATCAACGACTTCTGAAAAGTTTGCCATTTAAATTACCTATTTCTTTTTATCTGCATAAGCGTTTGCACCAAAGAAACCCATAACGATTGCAGCAACTGAAACAAAATATGTTGCGGCCATGTCACCAAGTATTTTTGATGCTTGATCTAATTCAACCCAAACTGCAAGGACAACAGCAAAGGGATATAGTAACATACCAAATAAAGAGAACCATGCCATTTGACGCATTGCATCTCTACGAGCATCTGCATCCTCTAGTTCTTTTCTTCTAAATTCCATATTCATCTCATATTCTTCTTGAGAGATGTGTCCATCTCCATTCAAATCTCGCTTTGCTACCGCTGCGTCAACGGTAACAGTCTTTTTCTCTTCCTCAGCCATAGTCTCTCCTTAACTTATTTATCTCTTTCTATCAGCTGCTTGCTGTCTCTGTCTTGTTCTCTCATCCTCTAAATGTTGTAGGAGTAGAGAAACATAAACTTCCCTTTCCCACGGTATCAAATTCTCTATTTCTGTTAAGGAGTATTTGTGATGTTGCATCAGTTGGAAATTCATTCGGTAATAATTTTCCAAACTATTGTGGGAAAGGGCTATTAAAAAAAATCAGACATTCCCTGTAGAACAACTTCACTCTCAACACCAGTTTTGGGGTTTTTAACTTTAACAGATTTTTTAACTCTTGGCATAGATGCAAAGAACTGGTTTACTTTTTCAAACTGTTCATGTGTCATAGACTCAATGAACTCATCTAGCTCTTTATCTTCCATGTCATTTCTAACATATACGTTTTCTGAATCATAAATTTGACTGATGCAATTTTTAATTACTTCAAATGTAGCAACTGTTTCATTTTCTGTATCTAGTTGTGCCATCATATCAATCTTTGGATAATCCATGATTATTCCAATAGTATCAGTCAATTTAATCTTTGTATCGTGTCCAACTTCACGAACACATTCAATTTCTGATAGATTAATTTCCAAAGAGGCTTTTGTCTCCTTGTCATCTGGACAAGTGATAGTTACCTCTGTTTTCTCACCAACTGACTTGGCACGCAACTGAATAAAAACATACTCAATATCAAAAATTGGCAGTTCTTTTGGCTTAAGAGTGTCAAATGTACAAGACTCTACAATGTCCTGTACTGCTCTTATCATATCTGCCTGTGTGCCTGCTTGTTGTGCAAGCATCAGTGCCTTTTCCTCTTTTACAAGGAATGGACGGTATTCAACTTTTTGTCCAGTTGAAGGGAGCGTCAACTCATATTTCGCCGAAGCGAGTTTTGGTAATGCCATAATTTATCTCCTATAGTGCATTATGTAATTATTATACTGGCCCGAATTCATCAACATCTGCATTTGGAAAGTTTCGTCTTTCTTCTACAGTGGTAAATCTATCTGGTGTGTACCCAGCTGTACGAATAGACTGCTCAATGGGTGCAGCATTTATATTTTGAAGTCTCCTAAAAGCATCAATACTAGATGTTCTATCCAAGGCGGGTGTTTCTGAAACTGGATAAATTTGTTCTCTGCTATAACTACCAGCTCTTCTGTCTGGATTTGAAATAGACCTTCCATTTGCATCTAAGAATGTTATGTCCTTAAATGCAAAAGAAACTTCTTGTCTACCCAAATCTGAGGATGATTGAGAAAACTCAATGGGGCCTAATGTTTTTGGAAATGCTTGATTCAATCGAACACCAGACAGTCTTTTTCCATTTTTACCTAATTGGTATATGTTTATAGGACGATGATATGCTTGATAATATTCCAAATCAAAAGTGTTTGGTTTATAGATATAATCCATCCACATCATAAAATAATTTCTTTCAAAGTGTTCTGCTGATAAAAAGAAAGTCATAGACACATCTTCAGCATATGTCAAACCTTGTGCCATCTCATGTGTTGGCCCATAGATATTTTCATTCGTAACAGTTCTGATGTTTCTGCCAGGCATTGTTACAGTTTCAACTCTAAATGAAACATGTCTATCGTCATCATAACTTGGAACCGCTTCTGCTGGTGCTATGATAACAACTTCAAATCTGTTTAAAAGTGCAGGCCCACCATACTTACTAAAACTGCTGATGAATTCGTCTAAAGCTGCCATTATACAGGCCTCCTTGTGTTTATCATTCTTCTAGAATCTGCATAAACTTTGTTTTCAGTTGCTTTAACAAATTTCTGAACAGGTAACAATACTGCAACCATCATTTCGTCTGCATCAATTCTACGGAATGGTGTTTTGACATGATCTGCCAAATATCTTTTTACTGTTGGTTTGACCATAGGGTTTCTTTTAATTCTGTTCCATGTAAGTCGGATTCTCGTAGTGTCATCCATCCTATCATTTGATGCATACTCTGTAATTATGTTCAACAGTTTTAATCTCATAGGTATAGATAGGTAGTGAAAATTTAATCCTAAGAACCCATCTCTGTACTCTTCAATTGGCATAACCAATGGAAACCTATCATAGTATGGTAATTCAAATTTATGTTTTGGATCGTAGTAAAAGAAATTCATTCGACCAAAACTTGGACGGCCAGTCACAATCCCCTCAGAAATGAGTTGACGAGATGGTGGTGTTCCAAGTTCTTTAACTTTCTCACGAAACCATCTAACGCTGCGTTCTTTGCCGCCAGTTTTTTCTAGTATATCATCAAAGTATGTCATACTTCTATTTATACGATTTACCCAAGATGATCCTCAGTGAGAATTTTAAATTCTATCTTTCTATCATTACACCATTCTATAGCAGCTTCCCACTTTGCTTTGTTCACACCCCATGTACGGACTTCTTGAACAAATCTTGGTGTTTTACGTTTGGGTTGTTTAGGGGGGCCACATTGTGCTTTGGGTTTAACCTCAATCAACATTTTTTTTATAGAACCGTCTTGTTGTTTCACCTTAACATAAAAATCAGGGAAGTAACGGTGTCTCCTACCATCTAGAGGAGATATATAAGGTATAATAATTTCTTCACTACCCCACTCTAGGATAGCGTCATTTCTATCACAATAAACCATAAACTTACGCTCCCACAAACTGCGATAAATAATATTTGATGGATCGCCTTTGTATTTTCGTGGTTTTGATGGAATATATCTACCTCTGTATGCCATGTCTATATAAATACTTTCACAATGTATAGGACTATTTAGATGGCAAATGTAACAAACTTGGGATCAGACACAGGTAAACCATTCCTGAAGTACCCTTCAGATGTATCTGCTGATGCAGCAAATTACTATGTGATGTTCCAAATCAATGTCCAAGAAAAATCAAAGATAGATTTTAGTGGCACAGCGTACTCTACAGCTCCTGCTGGAAGAAGTTCGGAATTTAGTACTGTGTCTGTTCCACGACCGCCAACAAGAAAGCTTGGAACATCCATTTGTCTTTATATGCCTGCATCATTAGAAGTTTCACATAAAGCAAACTATGGTGAAGCAGAAATAGGGTTTGCAGTTGCTGCAGCGCTTGGTTCTGCAAAAGCATTGGGATCAAGTGGTTTTGATGCCCTTGGAGCACTTAACGCTGTTGGTGATGGTGCAGAGGGTATGGCTAAGGGTGTGTTGGATAGTACTATTGCTCCTGGCACAGCCGCTGCAACAGACATTATCTCAGGAACCATTAAAAATAACAGAACTGAAATGAAGTTTGAGGGTATTGATAGACGATCATTTTCTTTTACATTTAAAATGTTACCAAAGACAGCAGCTGAAGCTGCTGATGTTGAAGAAATTGTAACAATGTTTAGATATCACTCTATGCCAAAATTTGAAAAATCAGGGGGTATTGGTGTAGAAGGTCGAACAATGATTGTTCCATCAACATTTAATATTTCATATAAACCAGGCATTCATCTACATAGAATTGGTGAGTGCGCTTTAGAATCTGTCAATGTAAAATTTGGTGGAGATCGCCCTCAGTTTTTTAAAGACCATCAACCAGTAGAAACAGAACTTACACTTCAATTTAAAGAACTTGACCTTATCACTAAAGAAAAAGTTAGAGAAGGGTACTAATTATGTCATACTTCAAAAGTTTTCCTAAAGTTGCAGTGGATTTTCATGGTGATGGAGATTTAGTTCTTCTCTCTGATATTACAAAAAGAGTTAGGTTCACTGACCTTGCGAAAAAAAATAATATTGTATTTGATTACTATGATGTAAAAGATGGTGAAACCCCAGAGTATATTGCAAATGAATTTTATGGTGATCCTCTATTGCATTGGATTGTTTTACTAGCAAATAACATAACAGACAGGTATGAAGATTGGCCAATGTCAGTTGCACAATTTGAAGATTATGTTCATGGTAAATATTCTAACGTAAACGCAACACACCATTACGAGTTTAGTCAAACATCTGGTGATACCACAAAAGTTATTGAAATACCAAACGATGCCGCAAACACAATTCCAGTAGGTGCTGTTACTATAACAAATTATGAATATGAAGAATTATTGCAAGAACAAAAAAGAAAAATCAGATTAGTAAAACCAGAATTTGTTGGACAAATCAAACAGGAATTAAAATCTAGATTGCGTGGTAATTAATAATGTCTGAAATTCAATATGCCGGTGAGTATATTATTGAAGAATGCAAACTGTGTACGGTTGGTGGTTTAGAATTAAATTTAATCGACCTTGTTGCGTCAATTGATATATACGAAGATATATTTCAAAACTCTATTTCTGGTGATATATCATTTGTAGACACAAATGATATTTTGGGTAATGCTCGTATTTGTGGACAAGAAAAACTCAAACTAAAACTTGCAACACCAAATGTTGATGACACTGATGATAGAACTAGAATTATCAACTTCAGTGACCAACCCCTTTACATTTATAAGATAAACAGTAAAATTGGTATCAATGATAACACTGATGCATTCAGTCTATCATTTACTACAGCTGAACTTGTAAGAAACAATTCTATCAGAGTTGTAAAGTCATACAAAGGTGAACCAGCAAAAGACATTATTCTAAACATGTTGCGTGACGATGAACTATTAAATTCTAAAAAAGAATTTTATTATGAAGAGACAACCAATAACTTCAAACTAATCGCACCAAACATTAGACCATTTCAATTTATCAACTCAATCGCTAGACGTTGTACTTCTAAAGAGTATGACTATGCACCTACATTTCTATTCTATGAAACTGTAAAGGGATATTTCTTTAGAACGATTGATAGTATGATGGATAGGAAAAATCCCAGATTTATTTTTAGAGAACTTACACCAAACGAAGATGTTGTGAGAAACAGGCCTGACTTGTTGTTACAGAATATTTTAGACTATGATGTTGTTTCAACAACAAACACCCTAGCAAGTAGACGTTCTGGTATGTACGGTTCAAAACTATTTCTTCTGGATGTTTTCAATAAAGATTATAAAGAATTTGAATATGACTATCTAAAAGATTTCGACAAAGATGTTCATGTAGACAAATTTAATAGATACGGTTCAGAAAAAGGGCCTGCTGCATCAGAACTAATTGATGATTATAATAAAAAGATTTCTGAGTATCCAGATTCAGTTTTGTATTTGCAAATGATTGATAGAGATACGCCCGGCGGATTGTTAAATCCCGCCTATACAGATGCTCACGATTACATGGGAACAGACAAATGGTTGCAGAGAAGAAAGTCTCGTTTTTCTTCTTTGAACTCTGCTGTTTCTTTAAGACTTAAAGTGCCTGGCAATACTGCATTACAAGCCGGTGATTTGATTGGTGTTATCATTAAAGACAAAATCAACGGTGAAAATGATCTACAATTGACAGGTAAATATCTTGTATCTAAACTTCATCACTCTTTCACAAGGGGGCAGGGGTTGCATAAACATGAAATTCTTATGGATTGTGTAAGAGATACAGTACAAACCAGATATCCGATACAGGGTGTACTATGTACAGATGGAGGCAGTTCAGTGGATGAAATTATCCCAACTGGTGAATCAGACCCTGGCGAGGTATTATTCTAAAGGGGGGCCATAAAAAACAACTCATTTGTTATGATTTAACCATTTAACTTAACGAGGTAAGACATGACTTCCAAACTCAAAAACAGACTTCAAAAAATGACTTTTCAAAAACAGATTACAAGAAGAGTAGAGGTTGTAAAAGATGAGGAGACTAAATACTATGAGAAAATGTATAAAGAACGAACTATGGAGTTGTTAGGATTTAAGGATGAAAACATTTACGGAACTGCAAGAGGGGGTTTATGACCCCAATATATTTAAAGCAATTTTTCTAGCAGGCGGGCCCGGCTCTGGTAAGTCTTACGTTGTTCGTAAAACAACTGGTGGACTAGGTATGAAAATTGTCAACAGTGATGATATCTATGAGAAGATGTTGAAAGACGCTGGACTAGAACCTACACCAGAAGATATTTTTTCAGATGAAGGTCAAGCAATTAGAGTTCGTGCGAAATCAACAACTAAAGTCATGCAAGGTAATTTCTTGCAAGGTAGACTTGGACTTATCATTGATGGTACTGGTAAAGACTATGATAAGATTGCAAAACAAGTCGCAGGCCTCAAGAATCTTGGATATGAATGTTACATGATTTTTGTGAACACATCACTGGAAACTGCACAAGAACGTAATAGAATGCGTTCTCGCACACTTCCAGAAGATCAAGTTACACAAATGTGGAACGGCGTTCAACAGAATATCGGTAAGTTTCAAAGACTTTTTGGTGCATCAAGTATGATTGTTGTAGATAATAATGATGCTGGTGAAGATGTGTTTAATAAGGTGTGGAAGCGAATCGCAATGCTGGTTAGGAAAAAAGTAACGAATCACATTGCAAAAAACTGGATTTCGCAAGAGCTCGCTAAGAAAAAACGGTAAATTTTTCAAAAAAAATTATAAACCCCTGTTTTTACAGGGGTTTTTTTTGTCTTTTTTTCTGAAAATCGCTTGACTTATGTTGTAAAAACAAGTAAGATCAATATGTAAGTTGAGAGAAAGAGGTTTGTTATGACACAGTTCGTTAAAGAAGAATTCACTTGGGATGGTATGTATCTCATGTATAAAGGCGCCTTTGAGGGTGCGAAAATGATGATGGATGTATATCCAGATGCCCATCCTAGTTGGGAAGGCAAACTCCGCCCACAATTCATTGCTCGGTTTAAGTATCGTAAACCCTACAAGACTTGGATTAACTTCCTAGTAAAGAATGCGACTGTTGAGGAATATGTTGCCCTTGCAGAAAAGACTAGTCCACTGGACGCAATGCGAACACTTGGTTATGAAGGAGCTTAATATGGATTACATTACACAATTGCAAAAAGAGTATGTGTTCTTCACTGATATGTTGAAGTCTTTAGAACGCAAGAAAAAGAAAACCCCAGGCAATGGTTTTGCAAAAATGAAATGCAAAGAACGTATTGCAGATTTGGAAAAGATTTTCGATGAGATTGACTACGCAGTACAGGTGACATATGATTAATTTTGTAGGAACTCAAGACGCATATGATGCTTACAAGGCTGCCCTTGCTACTAACAAGATGGGTAACGACCTTGCAAACAAGTATGCAAACTATGTTGCAAAGAAATTGAAACAACAGAAAACTGGACGCCTTCAGAACTCTTATGTAGATAGTGGACGCAACAAAGTCTACAAGTCTGAGTGGGCGACAGAACGCAAGTTTCCAGAATGCAAACAGTCTATGACTGAAAAAGAGATTACCAAGTTCTACAATCGTGTAGTCAAGTCTAAGACATACCAAACACTTGCTGCAGAAGGGAAAGGACAATCTAGCCCTGCTCTGCGTATTATGAAAACGGTAAACTACAATGCTCGTATCGCTGGACAGGCATCATATCGTGGGGTTGCACTACAACCTTCATGTGGAATGAACAAGTGGGTTGTGTTACATGAACTTGCACACACTGCTGGACATATGCACCACGATTTACCATTTCGTAAGACACTGGTAAAGCTGATTTCACGGTTCTTAGGAACTGAGGTTGCAAAGGAACTGAAACGGCAGTTTCGGGAACACAAAGTAAAGATGAGTGTTTCGCAAACAATTAAGTCGCCACTAAAGTGGTTAGAAGATTATAATAAGATGGCCGCCATGCGGCAGAAAGTGAAAGGTAAATAATATGACATTATATTTGGATATGGATGGAGTGATTGCTGACTTCTTTAATGGGTTCGCCCGAAAGTTCGGTAAAGATCATTGGAAGATGATACAGGATAAAGAGAAGGCAATCGCAAAGTTGCGTGGAACTGACTTCTTCAATACCCTAGATGTATTCCCTACATCACAAAAACTGATAGACTTTGCTCGTTCTACAGGTGATTGGGGAATCTGCTCTTCACCACTAACTGGTGATCGAGATAACTCTGCCTACTGGAAACGAGTATGGTTGACTGATAAGGGTTGGTTGCCCTCTATCGACAAACTAATTTTCACTGGTATGAAAGAGAAGTATGCAACTGACAAGTTGGATGGAACACCTAATATTCTGGTGGATGACAAACCATCAAACATCGACAGATGGATAAGTAAAGGTGGAATTGGTATTCTGTACCAAGCTAACGAATGTAGTTTTGACTACGTTACAGGAGAAATCCAGAATGCTCTACGCAAAATATAGAGACTTTGAACCAAAGGAAGAGTATCGTGGCCACACACTAGGACTTATGATACATGACGATGGTGATGTAATAAAGTGGGATTGGACTGTTTACAAATTCTTTGGAGTTGAACAGTTCAATACTTCAGATGACAAACGATATACAAACGAAATGTATGAACAGATTACTACTTTAGACATATCGCCATATGAACGTGATATGTCTACCATTAGAGATAAGTTTATGCAGTTTGTTGACATGAATAATGCAGAATATTATTGGCATGAAGGCCCACTTTTTTCATAAAAAACGCTTGACTTGTTGTCGAAACAATGGTATATTATAAGGGTAAGTGAGAGGAGTGATTCGCTATGTTTAATAATGTTGGACATCCAATTGAAGGGTTTGCAATTCTGGAATGTCATCCAGACCAAGAACCCATTATCGTTGCTACCCATCAATGTTTGGGTAATGCAGAGGAAGAGAAAATGGTTCTGAATGAGATGGCAGAAGGTACTGACTTTACCTTTGTCATTAAAGAGACATTTGGTTGTATGATTGAGACTGTGTAAGGAGCTTGATATGAAAAGTATTATTGGTGGATTGTTGGTTCTAACTGGTATAATGATGGTTGCTGGTTCTGCTGGTGACTGTGACGGCAAGTGCATGGAGTACGCAAATTCTTTAGGTGATATGTTAAAAACTGTAGGAATTGGGTTGACAATGTGTCTACTTGGTGGTATTATATTGTATGGTGAGAGTAAATAAGGAGAGACTTATGACTGTAGTAGATTTTGATGTGAATGAATATGTTGATTTGAACATGAGTTCTTTGAAGGGAACTATCACTACAACCTACGATAAGTTGGTTGAGGTGCTTGGTAAACCTACCTATACTGATGCAGACCCTAATGAAAAGGTGAATGCAGAGTGGAAGGTTATCGCTGACACTGGTGATGACTTTGTAAAGTTCTCAATCTACAACTGGAAAACTGGTTCTGTTCCTACTGAAGAGTATGAATGGCATATCGGTGGTTTTGATTATGATGCGGTTGAAGCTGCGTATGGGTTGATTAATGGTTAATTATAATCGACTTATAAACAATGCCCTACTTGCACTGGAACGATGCAAGGAGTCTGGTTCTGAGTGGGGCATCAATTATTGGACAGGAGTTGTCAATGCATTACTTAGAGAAGCAAAGGCGAACAAGCAACTTAACTGACCTTGCAGAACAGTACGGTGAGTCTATCGACAATCTGTCGATGGACGTTTTGATGGAGGCTATATATAATGAGCGGAATGCATTTACTGCCCGTGTATTACACAAACACGAATCTGAGGACTCGCAAAAAGAAACGTAAGGTATCTGCAAAGATGCAGGCTGCCCAAGCAGAACACGAAAAGTTTCTGAAGAGAATGGGTTATGTTCCAAAGGAAGAACGAAAAGAATTGACCTCTCCAATATATGAATTCCCAGACTATTCTAGCGCCCGTCCTAGTATTCCTACTAGTGACGTTATTGATGGTGTTTGCAGCACAAAGAAAGTTCCAACCTATACTGGTAATGCTGTTATTGGACAGGCCTACAACAAGGGTGGATTACAAGTCCTATCTACTCAAGAAGTAAAGGATCCAATGACAGGGAAACGAAGGTAAATGAATTTTAAAAAGTTACAGTCAGAAATGAATGTTCTGCCGATGATGAAAGAAATCGCAGACAATTTCAATGATTTCTATCTAGACACATATAGACAGGATCAAATTTACTGTCAATCTGAAACAATGTCTATCAACCTTATTAAAGGTGTTGTTGATGATGAACATACACATTTTGACGATTCTAATACAATAAAAAAAACTGACCAATATCACAATTATGATAGTTGCAGAGCATTTTTGAACTGGTTTGAAAAAACATATAATGAACAGATTTACAGGGTTGCAATTGTGCATCTTGGCTCAGACAAACAAGTTTATCCTCACATAGACGGTGGTAAGTACTATGAGGATAAAAATCGGTATCACATGGTATTAAGTGGATATTATGACTTCACAGTAAATGAAGAGACACAGAGATTTAATGCTGGTGAGTTATGGTGGTTCGATAATAAAGCGATGCACCACGTTAAGAATGCAACTCCTATTCCAAGGATTTGTATGATATTTGATGCGAAAGGAAATGATAATGGCGTTTGAATGGAATCGAATTCACAAGTGGGAAGATAATATTGAATCTCAAGTAACAGATTCGGTGTTTGAATTCGTATGTGAGTTCTATGGTGTAGATGAAGTCACTGAGTTGACTGAAGAACAGGTTGCAGAAGTCGAACATTTTCGACATGAACAACTGAATGAATATTCCCCTATGCAATGGGGGTTCTCTAATCTTGTTAATCAGTGGGAGTCAGAAAATGGCTAATCATGTAAATTTTAATATTCGTTTTGCAGAAGTCAATGATGAAGCAAAAGAAGTTTGGAAAAAACTAACAGGCCGTCTAGTCAAAGAGAACTATGAATACTGGATGGGTGATATGTGGGTATATGAAGATGCTGGTGTTTCCAAGGATGACGTTAGACAGTATTCGTGGACAATCGAAAACCTTGGCCCGAAATGGTGTTATATCACAGACTTTGATGAAGATGGGTGTCAAGGATATTCTGCATGGAGCCCTCCAGAACAAGGATTGAATTGGATTCTTGCACAGATGGCCAAGGTTGACCCAAAAATGATTACTGAGTTTACATATGAGGATGAAGGCCCTAACTTCTTTGGTGCATATGTATATGAGGGTGAAGAGATGGTTGATGGTGCAGAGTGGGATTGGGATGAACTGATTACTCTTGTCATTAAGGACAACTCAGAACTTGAGGGTAAATATAATGAAGAGGATCAAGAGTTTATTGATGATGAATCACAAGACTTGTTCTATGAGGTGATGTGGGAAACTGTGCATGATGAACAAAGCAGAATTATTTCAGACGCTGAGATGTGTTTGCAGAAAGAACAAGATGCATGATTATAAAACCAGTGGACTATAGAGTAGCAACACTGTTTGTACAGGAGCGGCACTATAGTCCAGTGATGCCTAAACTAACCAAACACTATCTAGGCGCCTATCAAGATGAAGAACTTGTTGGAATTCTTACGTTGGGTTGGGGAACTAATCCTATGGGAACTATCAAAAAGATGTTTCCAAATCTTACCACGCAAGACTATTTTGAAATAGGTAAAATGTGCATGGATGAGTCGATGCCTCGCAACTCTGAGTCACAGATGCAAAGTCTTGTGACACAGTGGATGAAAAGACATACCCCAAACGTCAAATATCTGTACACATGGGCAGATGGTATTGTTGGTAAGCCAGGGTATGTGTATCAAGCAGCAAACTTTTTGTATGGCGGTTTTATATGGAGTGATGTATATGTAACTGATGAGGGTGAGAAGGTACACTTTCGGACTATACAACGCAAAATGAAAAAGGTGATGAACCGTATGGACACCAAGTATGGCCCACGACCTAGTGACAGTCATATGGGTGAGTTGGGGTTCTCTCGTGTATGGGGTAAACAATTTAGGTACATCTATCCACTGAATAAACCGGCTAAGAAGTTATTAAAACAATCCACAATGGAGTGGACAAGAGAGTATCCAAAAGACAAAGATTTGCAGTGGAAGATTAAACGTCCAGGCGAAACATCTTATACAGTTACGGACACTATGCCATATGTACATAGGGGTGATAGTGTGAATCACAATTCAAGTAATGTGAATAAAGTAGCAGACAAGTATGGTGTATCAACATTAGACAGTTTTTTTACATAATATTAATATTTTTTAGTTAAAACATATTGACATATAGTAAATCGTACTATATAATAATAATAACGATACAGTAACGTATCGTTTTTAAACGGATAGTATTTCAATGAGTTCCCCTTCAGTGTGGGCGAAAACTATCATTATTAATGGAGACTGAAAATGGTATTGAATACCGAAATGTTGACCCGTGTCTTGGTCTTATCGAAAGGCACAAAATTCATAGAATCGAAAGTCTTAAAAGTAGATGAAATATATATCCCATCTACTGGTGATGTGGTACGAAATCAAGCACGAAAACGAGGCTTGAGTTCAGATCATGTCAATAGACTATCCACATCTCTTGCTGGTGGTATTGATTACAGTCAATGTCCACCTGTAGTACGCAAACTTTCTCACCCCAAAGTAATCAACGGCCGTGTATACCATTATGAATTGGTAGCAGGATTTCACCGTTTGGCTGCAATGCAACGTGCAGGCATTGAAGATTGGATCTTTGATGTTTATGAATTTGGTGTGAATGGTATTACAGAGAACTTTGCTATCAGAACATTTCAATTAGAAGAGAACAACAAACTACCTTCATTGCCATCAAAAGCAGAAGATATTATTGAGGTTCTTCTTGCCTTGACACATGGTTCTGAACCAGAAGTTCTTCGTACAGAGGAAGCCATTACTGCATATGTGGAAGAACATTGTAGTCATATTCATGGCAACACAAAACGCAAAATCATTCGCAAAGTGGTAGAAGCAACTGGTGCTGCTCAAGATGTAACAACATTCATCTTTGAGCAGTTGGTAAAATATATCCAAAACCCAGCAAACTATGCAAACAACGAACCACTATATCAAGTAAAATTTGAGTATGATATCGAGCGTGACAAATGTGGTGCGTCTGTATTAGAGGGTTATGAATACGAATTTATATACTCTGCAATGCAGAAATGGGCCAAAGAGGCTCGTGAATCATACTTTGTCTGTCATGTAAGAACACCGAAAGAGGATTCTTCCATAAATGAAAGACGTACAAGTATGATGACTGAGTTTGACAAAATCGGAGACATGATTTTGTCAGCTGCAAAATTCCATGAAGAAAATGGACGTTTTCCTTGGAGTGTAGAAAGCTTTGTTGCACAAGATAACAAAACAGGTGAACGTGGGTTTATTGATGCAAATCAATTTGTTCCTCAGAATATAAAACAAATGCTTGGAGCTGCATAAATACTCTTATAGGGAGTATTAAATGGCAACTCTATCATCATCTGATATGACAAAAATAGCTTCCAGCGGTGATTACGCTGGAAGCAAACGTCCAGACATATTTGATCTTAAAATAAAAGACAAAAAGACGTTTAGACTTACAAGTAAAACTGGTAAGGAGATTGTCGGTGTCGATTATGACAAGAAAACAGAAACCCTCACTTATTACGAAAAAGGGCGACCATCTGGTGAGCTCAAGACAGTAAAGAGAACACAAATCTTTAAGGATGGTGACTTTGGTGGTGGCGCTGGTTCTGGTGGTGGTGCAGAGGATACTGCAAAGACGGAATCGTTACAGTGTTTCTATTGTGCATATGTGTTTAACAAGGCAAAGAAGAAAGTCACTGCTGTTTCGTTTGCAGACCTCAAATCAGTTGCACAGTACGCCAAGACAGATATCAACTTAGACACTGCATACAATAAAGGCCCTGCCTCATGGATTGAGACAGACGTTTATATCAAGACTGCAAACAAACTTTGGGAGAAGTTTGGCCGTAGGGTATCTGGTTCAGTCTATTTTCATAGGGGTTCTTCCTTTATGAGTAATGTATACAAGGCAAAACAAGATTGCCACAACAAAGACAAAGATTCAGAGATACCACAGGCGCCTGGCTCTTTCTCAAACGACAAATGGAACCCAGGCGACATTTGGATGAGTACACTTCAACCCACTGCAAAACCACTAGAGAAGTTCACCAATTCATGGGGTGAACTGAACGGTGAGGTATTGCGTCTTGCTGGTGGTGGAGTTAGTGGTACTGGCACAGTGTCGTTGTTAGGTATCTCACTGAAACGAATTGCTGCAACAGCAAATGAAGCGAAACTACAAGAGTTCTCTACCCCAGAATTGATGGCTGCACGAGAGACACACACATGGCAGAATTGGAGTTTTGGTAAGACAGGTAAATTCTTTGACTCACAGGACATTTATGTTCGCATCTCTGGTAAAGAGGTACAGTTCAGAACCTTTGGTGGAGATACATCATGGCAGGGTGAGATTAAGGGTGCGGCCGCTGCTGGGGGTAAGATTGGTGGTGGTAACGTCAACTTCTATACAAAGAAGGTGTTTGGTAGTGATATCTACAACGGTAAGTCTGGTAAGACAGCAGAAAGTCAGTTCCTATCAGAGATTAAACAACCCGCCTTCAACTATAACCAAAAACTATACGATGCATACAAGAAACATAACAAGGACAGTAAACCATCTCAACCAGAGATGACAAAGGATGAATTTATGTCACAAGTATCTTCACAGTCATCTAACTTCACAAACAGTAAAATCATATGTCTAAACTTTTTAGATGCAGTGATGAGTGGTACTGCACAACAGAGAAATGAGTTCGCAACAGAGCTGTTTCGATACGCCAGTTCAGATACAGATCAGTCGAGTTATTTTGTAAAATTATATTGACAATCAGTTAGTTATGGGGTATTATAATGGTAGACGATTTTGATAATGCAGATATTCTATCGTTGGTAATCGCACTGTCTCTTGTGATGGTGTTTGGAGTAATTTTTAACGGTGGATTGACTATGGCAGTTCTTGTAGCCATACCGACCTATATAATATTGAGGGTAATATTGAATGGACATTATTAGTGATGAAAAGTATGAAAGTCTCTGGCAACAGACACGAGACTTTATTGATGAACATTGTATTATTCGCACGAAGCCGGGGAATACTCTGCCTGGCAAAATCCCAGGCACAACATATACATGGGTATTCTATTTACGGAATGGCCTTTTTCGCACAGACTTTCTGAGTGCAATGACACAGATGTGGGCGAAGAAGGTTGCAGAAGAGGTAGGACACTTTGACTTCCAGCTCTCTGGACTAGAGACTGCATCAACACCAATGATTACTGCAATTCCTATCTACATGCAGGCATTCGGTGTACACATAAACGGATATTCCATAAGAAAAGAACAAAAGACATATGCACTACGCAATTGGATTGAGGGCTGTCCAGATTACACGCCGACTATGTTGTTGGACGATATCTGCAACTCTGGTGATTCAATGAGAACAGCATATGACATTCTACAAATGTACGATTTGCCTGTGTTACCATTTGCATTCAGTCTGGTGAACAAGGTAAACAAGGGTGTGCATGATGATAACTTTGACAAGGACTTTCTGATGCCGCCTGAGATAAAACTATTACATCTATATTCCCTAGATGATTTCAACCTGACAGGAAATGTCAAATTACATTAAGGAGAAGAATATGAACGCTGGTGAAAGAGCCCGTATACTAGAGAAGAAACACCAAAACCTACATCAAAGAGTAGAAGCGCTAGAAGCAGAAAGAGCACCAGAACAATTCATATCCAAATTAAAGAAAGAAAAACTTGCACTGAAGGATGAAATAGTAGAATTATGGAGACAGGTGGAGACAACAAAAGAATCATATTCATAACCGACCTTATCGACCAGAGGTTACGAAAAGAAAAAGAAATAGAGTTCTACGAGACTGAACTCAAAAAGATTGAAGAACGATTATTTTGGCTGCGAAGAGAACGACAGCTGACACAGACTATTATTGATATTATTCACAACAACAAGGTAATCGACATACGAGAGCAGATGTATGAGAGATTAGAAGAGAGAAAAGATGAGTAGAATAGTAATAGAAGGACTGAATCCTCACCAGCACAAACTCATGGATGCCATATGGGCGATGGAGTCTTATGATGAGGTAATGGCCTTTCGTATGACACTACACCCTCTTATGCGTAGGGAATTGGATGTGTTATTAGAACTATTACGATATGAATCACTTGAAGAGGACATAAAGGAAATGAAACAATTTCCAGAAGCGATGAGATTAATTAACAGGATAAAGAAGAGACATGACCTATAGACCTCTACCAGATAGTGTGACAATCAGCAGAAGTTCTATAGAAGGACTAGGCCTCTTTTGCGTCAAGATGATACCAGAAGGTACGGAGATAGGTAAGTCACATTTCTATTGGGGAGAAACGCTGGAAAGAACCCCGCTGGGTGCATTCTATAACCATTCAGACAATCCCAACATGATAAAGAAACAGAAGGATTCACGTTACTTTCTGTATGCGACAAGGGATATATGGCCTGGCGAGGAGATGACTTGTGAATACACCTTTTACGAAGTGAAATGAAACTGATAGAGGTAAGCAGAAACAAGTGGATACTATACAATAAAAAGGGACGCATAGTACTACTGACAAAGAACAAAGCTGTTGCAATCAAGGTAAGAACCTACTGCAAAGAAAACAAACTGGATTATGTCAATACGAGCCAAAGGATAAAGAATAACACACCGCCGGAGATATGATATGAGTATACCCCATGTAAGAAAACAGACAACCAAGGATAAGGAATATGCCATCTTCCTAGAGATAGACTCTGGTGAATGGGATTATCTAAGAAAGAGAAGTCCTGACGCTTCCTCATGGACAAACCAAGACCCTGTCATGGTGTTTAGATATAAGGAAGATGCACAGCATGAAGCTGACAAATGGAACACCGCTGCGGTAGTGGAATGGCAATATGGACACACAAACAATGAACCAACTATTTGAAAAGACACACCATGACGTAGAACAAGAGATAATGGAGATAGGATCATTCGCCACAATCCTCAAGAACTACGCTGACGCACTATATGATGGACAGTATGTATCATCAACATCAGATGATATACACACCACACTACATGGATTTGCACATCTCATAGACGCTCATATGGATAGAATGATGACCACACACTGTAAAGTACATAAATTAAATGAATGGAGTGATAATGATGATGCAACAAGTGAGTAGAATACACAAGAATACATGGGGTAACTATAAGGATCGAACAGACTCCTTTGATGATACCACAGACCTAAAGATGTTTGCAACAATGGTATCAAACACACCAAAGCTTAAAGAATACCTTGTTTCAAGAACATCTAACAGACCAGACACATTCAGACTACACCCATATGGACAATATGGAGTAGACATGGCACTGTTAGACAAAGACAAGAAAGAAATTGCAACATTCGATATAGAAAGATGGAGTGAATGGAAGGATGACTGGCCACCTCATTACAAATGGATACACTTCTTAGGTAGAAAAGAGAAGTTCCTACAAGACAATTTCTATATGGTATACATGAATTACAATAGAACAAAGGTAATCATAGTAGATAATGATACCATTACACAATATCCAACAATCAATAAACAGTTCAAAGCCAAGAGAGTAATGGATAGAGTAAAGGAAATACCAATGAATGTGGGTAGAATATTCGGTAAGGATATAACAGATAGAGAGAAACAACTGTTTGCGGAATAGATATGGGACGATGTGGGATTTCGTGGGATTTACGGAAGATTCCGATAAAGATGTGAATAAACATGAATCTTTGTGCATTAAAGTCCGTTATTGACCGACTGACCGAAAATTATATCACAGATATTCACAAAAGTCAACAGCGAATCACCCCCGAATCGCAATTATTTTCATAAAAATTCACAGAAAACCACAGAGAATTCACAGAAATACACCCTGTAAGCCATTGAGTTTACAGGGTTTTTTTTATTTTCAAATACCGCTTGACACCACTGAGTTGTTATGGTAACATATAGGTATAGTGAGAGATTAAGGAGAGAGTTACATGGCATATATTTCAACAGAAGAAGTCGCTGCGATTCGCAAGGAACTCAAAAAAGAATTTCCAGAGTATAAGTTCTCTGTGACTAAGAGGCATCACCATGAGGTTTGCGTGAATGTAATGAAGGGCCCAGCGTTTGAAGTCTTTACTCAGTGGATGAAGGGTGAAGATCGTGTGATTAATATTAATGAGGAAACTTCTATTAACCATTATCACACAGATTGGTATGGTAAGTATCAAGGTTTCTTTGATAAGATTGTGGAGATTATCAAGACTGCTCCCTTTAAAGCTGGTGTGGGTGATCTGTGGTTTGACGACTCCGATTCGCAAACTGACTACTTTCACACTGCATATTACATGAGTGTGGGTGTTGGTAAGTGGGA
>Ga0255753_1001342_pt1 | contig 29786 bp, 47 predicted proteins | sample 041ome_10_FD_179953 | JGI IMG/M metagenome (GOLD analysis project Ga0255753, IMG submission 179953) | Coastal salt marsh microbial communities from the Groves Creek Marsh, Skidaway Island, Georgia - 041412US metaG (version 2) | ecosystem: Environmental > Aquatic > Marine > Intertidal zone > Salt... | reverse complement strand
TGGCGGCTCAAGTAGGATTTTTGCCTTTGCTTCAGCAGCTTCCGCTAAAGCTTCTTCTTTTGTCTTGCCTTTAGCAATAGCGGAGTCATAGGTTTTTGAACCCTCTAACGATGCCATGCGGTTTAAGTGGGTGCGATATGCTACGCCTTTAAATAATTCATCTTCAGCAAGCAGTGAGCGGCTTGACAGTCTTAGAAATGATCCCAACGTATTTGTAAACCCAGCGCCAACATTTCCTTTTCTAAACTGTGTAATAATTTCCCTTGGATCACCTGTCGTCCCGATAGCGCGGCGATTCCTAATATCAATTTTTGACGCTGCATCCGTTGGTGTTTCAGTAACGAACACTTTCCCTGCAACCAGAAACGCATCAAAGAATCCGTCCTTCATGCCCTCAAGCTGGCCAACCATTTCAGCTGCCCTAACTCGGTCTTTTTTGTTACCAGTTAAAGCGCCTCGTCCTTTACCGATAATAGATGCCATGCCGGTTTCTAAAACATTCAACATGGCAAATGATGTGTTACCAGCTATGTTAACCATGTGAGTTACGGGAGAACTTAAAATGGAATTAATCCAAATCTCCATCATGACATCGACAGTCTTATTCATTCCATTCTTGAGGAACTGCACACGCCCGCCCGGATTCGGAATTGCCTTGTAGAGTTGCAATAAATGCTCAATGTCTTGAGCCGACTCAAGCCCATAAAGTTGATCTATGCGGTTTTTCGCATTTGGCATTCCAGCCTGTTGCAGCTGCCTCGCTGTGTACAATGCTCGGCCAGCCTCTGACGTTGCTCCTGATACGTTAGCTGCAATCTGGGCCTCAAGGTTCATTAGCTGCAGCGTCTCGGTAATGGCCGCGTCCCGATCAGCGCCTTTTTCTAAAGTGGTAATGATGTTAAGTCTGTCGTCAATATCACGCATGACGCGATCAAGCGCTATGACCCCAGCCAATAAATCTTCTGCATTTGCAGCCTGTCCCGCTGGCCGCAGCGCCCAATCATAAACAACCTTGGATAAATCTTTGCTATCAGCAAGACTTTCAATTTTGTCCATGCTGAGAGTGCCACGCCTTTGTTTTTCAAAAAGATCTGCGTTCAGATTCTTAATGTTTTGCAGATATTCCGAGGAGTCAACATAAGGGCCAAATTCTTTGATGTTGGGGTAATTTAAACCCTTAGTGTAATCCCCGCCCAATGCGCGGTTAATCTCATCAACTTCAACCTGATCTTCACGGATGACTAGCTGCCCGCCAACTTCCTGAACCGGCTCGTCTTTGAGTGGAGACACAACTCGGCTTTCTGCCTCTTGAACGCGCTTAGATATTTTCTCTCCAAGGCCGGCAAGTCCGCCTAACCCTGCAACTTCAATTGGCTCTGGAGCTGGGCTGACTTCTTCGCCTTCAAAAATACTTTGCTCGCCTACTGACGATTCGGCAATTGCCTCTGGAGTTGCGACTGCTTGCGGTTCTGGGTCAACGAACAAGGCTTCTTGCGTAATAGCCCCGGAGACTGTTTGGTCAACTTTCTGCTCAATCTCTTTGCTAATCATTTTTTACGCCTCGTTCTTCTGCGTGGTTTTACTGCTGCTTCCGCGCCTTGCGTTTGTTCGCTACTCGCTGGGCTAGGGCTTGCATCTCTGGGTTCAACATCGCTAGCGCTGCGTTGTCCTCCCTCTCCATCCAGCTTTCTAGAGTCAATTCCTGCGGCTTCGATGAGTCCTTCATCATCTCGGATGACGATCCTTGGCTCTCCGACTCCGGGGTTGTTGTCGATCTTGGTGTAAGCATCTGCTGCTCCTTGTTCTACTAATGCGTCAAATGTTTCGGTTGGCCCACGGCCTACGGTTGCCACTTGCTTTGGTATTAAGCGCTTCTTGCTAACAAAGCGCCCAAACATTCTGTTTACTGCCACATCAGGCTCTACCATCATGTCCACAAGTGTAACCTTGTATCCATTCTCCTTGGCTGGGCCGATGTACTTCTCAATAACTTTTTCCGGTCTACCGCCAACAATTGGCAACACGATGTTATCGCCTTCCTTGATTGTTGCGGAGAACACAAGCTCATTCAATGATGAGCTTTCCTCATGCACCACGTTAGCGCCAACCCCGTCATCGTAACCGGGGATCATCTTCTTGGCTTCATCAGCATCAACGATAGCAGCATTTTTGGCCCGAGCAATCGGGTTAGCTAACGTACTCTTACCGGCTGCTGGAGGGCCAAAGATAATAATTAATTCACGATCATTCTTAACTGGGTTCTCTGGAATCTTGCCAGCATTAGCTTTCATCCATTTAGCGTCGTCAGCCCAAGCAAAGGTCTTTGAGTGGTCAACAAGATATTCGACTGCTGCTTCCCAGCCTTTAATCTTGTTGCCAGTTTTAGGATCAATCAATTCACGCGCTTCTTGCCACTCTTTCTTTGGAGGCTGCTTGGCATCAAGCATTTCTTTAGTCCATGCCTCGCCAGCTTGCTGCTGGGTGGTTGGGCGGGACATCATGTCTAGCGTTGTATTCTCAACGTGCGGATGCTCCCACAGCTGATCGACAGGAGCTCCAGATTCTTTGAATTTAACAAAGTCTGGCTCTGTCGCCTCAAAGGTTGCAGTTGGCAATCCGGCTTCAGTGTCAGCGGATCCCGGCCTTACTTCAAGTTCGCCCTTACTGACTTCCTGCAAAGTTCCAGTTGCACCCGGCGCGGTGATTGGCTTATTGACCATTGGGTCAGCCGCATCAGTCGCTAGCTTGCCAAGGTACTTACCTGATTTCGCAAGAGTTTTTAGGCCCGGAATAACATTGATAATCATTGAGCTCAGCTCACCGCCAAGATACCCGACACCAAATGCTTCTGCCGTCTCTTCGGAGAACCCAAGATCTGTAACCTTGCTTTTAAGGTAAGAGCCAACTTGGGCTGACGGGAGGTTCTCTAGTTCTTTTAATACCGTTTCAAACGTCTTTCCTTGCTCGGCAGTGATTAACCCTTTGGTCACAAACACTGGCAAGGAAACAAGATCAAATAAAGTTAAACCAACCGAAATAGGGAATCCTAGAGCGGCGCCAGAAATAGTTGCAAGAGCGCCTTCTGGGTCTGCTTCGCCGGCAATGGCAAATGGATTGGTCATGTCATTAGTTAGCGGGTTGGCTTGCCAGTCGGTGTCAGCATTTAAATTAGGATCTGCATTTAGCAAAAGCGCTGCTTCTGCATCAATGTCGTCCTGCGTGTATATCTTGCCGTCGTCCCCTACATACCTGTTCAATCCGGTTTCAGCGGTTGCTATGTTTTGAGCAAATGCTTCTTCTAGCGGGTTCACTGCACTTCACCTTCTATCTCGATATATAGTTTCAAGCCTTCAATTAAAGTCTTAATCCTTGGCGATGGGTTTTGCATCGCTTCGTATTTATCAAGCAGCGCGTCAGCTGATAAATTTGGATACTCTGCTGCAGCCCGATTGTAGGCTGATCTTGCTTTCGATCTAGACTTAGCGTCCCTGCGTCTACTTATAATGTCTTGAAGCAGCGGCTTTATAAAACTCGTAACGTCCTCGTCTGGATTCTCCTGCCGTTTCATAAACAATTGCTCAACAATCTCATTAACTTCCTGTAACGCTTGCCTATCAATTGCTCCCGGATTAGATAGCGGAGTATCAGGGTAACCAATTTGACGTTTGATGGAAGAAATTGCTGATCTGTAGGTTTCGTCGCGTACTGACTTAACTTTGCCAAGAAGTGATACATAAGATTTTAACCCGATTTTGCCGTCGGCTCTGGCCCGGTTAACATCTTGCTCAGTTAAATTGAGATTAATGTGCAGCAGCTCAAGTTTCTCAAGTGTCTCTGTGTCGTCAACGCCGCCTTCAATAAAAATAGATTCGGCATACGATGCGTGTTTGTCTGCGTCGTACAAAGATAATTGATCTAAGTAATCTCTAACTGTTCCCATGTCGCCCTCAAGACGGGCATTCGTCATAGCAACAATTGTTTCATCAGCTTTCTTTGCTAGCTGCTGTTTAATGAAATTCTCTTCACGATCTTCTGCGCTTAACTTTTCTGACATCTCCGATTGCAGCTTATCAAACAGTTGATTCTTTTCTACTGGACTCATCGTTTCAAGAATTTGCTGCGCTTCGGCTTCTGGCAGCTTTTGCTTACCCTGCAATGCTCTGATACCAACTTCTGGATTAAATCGCACTGAGGACACTACAGTGGCTTGTCGGGCCTCTTTAACAGCGGTTTCTATAGCTGCAAGATTGTTTTTAGCAAACGTCGGGTCATCGACTTGCAAAGCTGCATTTAGCACCCCGGTTTTCAACGTGTCGATAAATTCCTCGCTGGTAATCACTTCTCCATTAGCGTTAACTGTTTGGCCGGCATTGATAATATTAGGGATGTTCGCAATCTTTGATTGAACTAGCGCAATAGCAACAGATTCCTGATCAGCTTTAATCCTTGTTGCTTCGGTCTTTGCTGCGGACAAGAATGCTGAGTTACCAGAAAGAGATAGGTCTGCCCGCAATTTAACTGCAGCAACCGGGTCAATGTCTTGGAGCAATGATGAATACTGGTCTTCAGTTGTTGCTAGCCCTGCTTGAAGCTCAGCAATCGTGATGCTCTCATTTGCGTACGCTGATGATAATGCAGTAATTGTCTCCAGCGCCTCTTTCTCCATGTTAGTGGTTAACACGTCAAGAGCAGCTGCGCGAGCGTTAGATCCGAATACAGTTAATTTGTCACCCGGCAACATTTCTGCCAAATCTTTACCGCTTTTTTTGGCGATATCCAATTGTTCAGCAGTGGGGGCGTTTAGCGCTCCAAACTCAGCGCCTTCAATTTTTGCTTTTTGCTCAGCAACCTTAAATGCAAATTGGCTGACGCGATCCATGGATTTGGAAAATTGATCTGATGCCCGAGCGCTTTCCTGCAGCGCAGCCGTCGGTATATCGGATACGACGACTCCAAGTAAACTGTCTCTTCTGTAGCGTGGTAGTTCAGCCATGTTTACCTCGGATAAGCCGGAATATTAGATGGAACTGTCGCGCCCATTGTCCCGTATCCAGATGGAACAGTCGTCGCTGTTTGCCCAGAAATAGCTGGGCCTCCTGTACCACCAGTACCGCCACTGCCGCCACCGCCAATCATCGCGTAACTTGCAGCAGCCTGACCGATTTGCATGATCGCAGCAACCCGTCCTTGGTGAGCTGCAAGTGATCCCGCTTGCCTGTTATCAATTTGTTGCAAGATGCCCATCGTTTCAAGAATTTCTGAGTTAGTGCGCGTCACTCCAAACTCTTCCATTCCTTGCTGAGTTCCAATTCTTTGGAATACTAATGGAGTCCCGGAGAATGCATCAACAGATCCCGCTGCTGACCTAGCGTTGATAGTAGCCCCGTAAGAGCTGATCTTCTCCAAGACCTGAATCCCTTTCTTTCTTTCATTAAGAGACTGCTGGTCACCAGCAATCTTTGCTTGACGGCCTTTGATGTTGTACATCTTTTGCTGGATTTTTCCAGATTGTACCGAGCCGTAAGCTCCAACTACTGCCGCACCAATCGCTATCGCTGCTGCTACTTCTGCCATCTTATTGCCCCGTTGATACTTTGTAATCCAATGACAAAATGTTCATTGGATATGGCGAACTATCTGTGATCGTTATTGTCGCGTCTTGCGTATATCCAAGCAATGACGACTTTGTTTTGAATCCACTATAGACTGAAGGCTTTTGATAATCAGCCAAACCTTGAGGAACGGTTCCTGACTCCTTAGCAAACACAACCGACTCTCCATCAATTGAAATTGATTGAGCCTCATATAAATCTGTTGTGATTTCTAAAATACGTTTTTTGAAAGTTCGGATTGGGCCTGATGACAATCTACCCTCATAAGGCAATGTTTTAACTGTTGCGGTGAAAGGTATCCCGCATTGAATCTGAGAGACTGATACAGTTGGAATATCAAATGTGCCATTAGAATCTGTTGTTCCTGTAAACAAGAATCCATCAAGCAGTGCCTCAACGTCGGTATTCGGCAAATGAGGTAACCCTATTCCAGTGATACTTGTTGTCGGCTGTGAATATGTACCGGTATCAACAGCCATATTTTCATTGAAACGCTCAATCATAGTTATTGTTTGATTATTAACTACGCGCTCAACGACACAGTAGGTGTCTGTGACATCAACCCCAACTTCCAAGAATGTGCCATCTGTTACCCATTCTGATGGGGCGACGATCTTTTCTGTTTTAAGCAAGGTAAAGCAAGTAATGCTCCCATCGTCTCGATTGACGATCAGAACACGATCACCTTCATCTGTTGATGTTGCTTTACGCGCTGTCAATGAACTTGGGTTTTTAAGCAAGTGAGAAGCTAGCAAGCTGATCCGAGTGGACGCATATCCTGCAACGGCATCGTCATACAAGAACTCTGATAGCGTCTTCCCGCCGCGCTGAATGAACAGCGTAGACCCGTCAATGTTTACTACTGGCACATTAGTCTTGCACCCGTTAGATGTCTGCTCTTGAACAGAAAGCGTAGATGGCGTGATTGGGTCGCCAAGCGATTGGGGGATGTAGAACTCACCGCCTGTTGTAAAGACTTGTAAGTTACGCCCAGAATACAGATCAACGATTGCATTGAACTTGCCTGTGTCGAGAGTAGCCTCTAGTGCTGCGTCGTCAAGGTTTTCACCGGGATCAAAATTAAAGAAGTCGTTGACCCGGCTGCCCCATAAAGTAGATGGGCGCTGCTTAGACCCACCAAAGAACAGCCGCCCTTCGTGGAATACTGTTGATCTGGGCCATCCCCTAGTGTTAGACCAAGCATCTTCCCAACCATGCTCGCTTTCCCAGTTGCCTGTTGTAATGGCATCGGTATCAAAGAATGGTATCTCGACGTAAGCCTTGACTTGAGTAGCGGAAACAAATTCAGTAATTCTAGCGCGGCCAAATCCATTTAATGCACTGATGTATTCGCCAACCGCAGCTTCCTCAAAAGCTTTAACTTCATATTGAGTGGTTGCGTCTGGAGCCGTATCCCAAGCTGGGTAAACAGTTAGCACCTTAGTGGCAGCTACATAATCTTCAACGTGCCGAGTCTGACCAGCCCCTGTCCCGGAATTTAATTTAATAAACATCCCGTTAGGCTGGTCGTCGCTCCCATAAGCGCTTGCTGCTTTTAACGTAATCGTATTTGAGGAGCCGGCTTGAGCTGTTCCGGTATCCGTCGTCACTGAAGAAGCCGTAATTGTAATATTGCCGGATACGGCAGATGGAGTAATTGTGTATGTCGGGTTATGCGTGTCATAGGCAAATGGGTACTGAGGGATATAATCGAACTCCAGAGGAGTGACTGTCCACAAATTATCTGCAGCGCCCCGCTGAACGAACTGCGGGGGCATATCTTGATGCACAAAGATTAATGAGTCTGCTGCCTGAGTGAAATTGATTTCATCTACATAATCATCCAATACTGCAGTAAGTCTTAAATATGGAAGTCCTGTCCCGTTAATGTCTTCAACGACTGACCCATCTTTAATGATGTACATCTTTCTTGCTGCGACAATTAGCATATAAGAGTCATCAACAGAAAACTCAAACGGGATCATTTTGTAAGTGAACCCCTGATTAGGAATCAGAGATTGCATCACTACATTTTCCCCAGTTGCAGTGTCCTGCGGCTCGTAAACAAGGAATGCCTCTGTTTCATCGTTTTTGATATAGAACGACTGAGAGTCATCAAACCCAGCTTGAGGATAATCGAACCCTAGCTTCCCTGTTGGGCTAAATGGATTTGAGTCTAATAGCGTATAACCTGAGAATGCTGCCGTGTTCCAAGCCGTGTCAAGCTCATAAGTCCTTGTCCCGAAATAAACTTTTTTCCCATCATCAGCTACGGCAAATGCGTAACCTGAAGGATCATCCTCTAGTTCAGATGCGCTAAAGTAAATATAATTAGTGAGTGTTGATCCGTTTGTTAATGCCCTTGTTCCCCAGTTCCACGCTGTAAATATATTGAGGCTAAGAACCCAAATCGTTGATCCCATTTTCACTGCAATGATCGCTTTTGTTCCAGCGTCATTAACCCTTGCACCAAGCAGATGCGTTACTGTGTAGCCACCCACGCCAAATAAGCCACCGCTACCACCGTAAGTTGATGGCGCTCCGGCAGATGTTATATCCCATGCTGTTGACAAAGTATTTATTTTCAGCCCCGGAGAACCTGTTCCGGTGTTTCGCATAAATGTAGAGATCAGCTTAGTGCCGTCGTCAGAAAGCGAGAATTGACCCCGTGTATAAACGCCAGCAGTGGCTCCAGTGCTTGAATTATCAACATATGTCGCAGTGCTTGTATCCCAAGCTGTACTAAGGTCAAACTCAGCGATATACATATCATCAGAAATGCTAGCTTCGCTTGGATAATTCCAGAACCAGCTATCTGCTACAGCAGCATACATCTTGGTTCCGTCTGGTTTAAACCAAATGTAGCGTCCAACAACCTGAGAAGCTGTTGCGGCATAGTCACCAACTCCATTTAAAGCTGTTGTTAAATCTGAATTTAGATAGCTTAAATCATTTGATAAAACGCCAGTTACTGATGTGACATATTCAGTACCGGGACGTTTCTTGATCCCGCCTTGTGGCTGGATGACAACATTCTGCGCTGTATCCAAAGCATTGTAATACTGCTGCAGATCAACACGCGCACCAATCTTTGGGTCGATCTCGCCGGAAGTGAAGTTGTTCTGTAGGCCAATAATCCGACTCATGCTCTGACCTGAATCAAGCTAAAGTCGTTAATCACCTCGTTCTGTTTTGTCATTCCGTCTATGTTGCAAGCGGTTCTGAAAAATCCGCCCCTCATGGCTTCGGCTGGAGTGCCGGCTGCAATATTTCTCCAATACTCCGCTTTGGTAATCTGGTCGGTTACTGTCTCGGCAAAGTGCCAAGTCAGCATATACTTGAGAAGCTGCACGAAATATTTAGGCAGCTTGTACTCTTCTGGGTCTGTCTGGTAGTCGATGACCACTGTTTCAAAGTTAGTAATCAGGACATCACCCATTATCTCCCATCCGCTAACAACCGGAACCGCTCCGACTTGCGTGGAGTTAAAAACTGCGCGAACTCCTGAAATGCGATAAATATCGCTTGGCAGCGGGTACTGGTATTTGTATTCGTTAACGGGAGCAGTAGACGCTTTTGTCAGCTGCTTTTTCTTTAACGAAAAAGACCATGGGTACATGGCGAGTGTAGTGGTCTTGATGTCGTCATAAAGTCGGTCACATACCGTCCCGACATCAGAACCTTCAAATGTGGTAATCGGAGCTTCGCCAAGCATGATCAGGGCGTCCGAACAAATTGATAGCTTGGTGTCACCTGATGCCATACGGCCTCCTTAGAAAGAGTGGCTCCCCCGGAGGGGAGCCGATCTCATTAGTCAGTGTCAGTTGTTGGGATAGCTAAACCATCCACAACATCGACTACACCGGCTGCATTGCTCGCAACATAAGTAAACGATACGCCTGTTGAGTGACCAACGATAATCAGATCGTTGACCTCAAGAGTATCTGACAGGTCGTTGAAATAACCTGTAGTGTTTACGTCTGCGATAGTGTCTGCAGTTGAATAAGTGTAAACACTAATTGTGTTGCCACGCTTCGCTGCGCTGACGGTCGCCCATCCAGTTTTTGAGTAAGCCATTGTCTATGCCTCCTTATGCTTCACGGCAAGTGATTTTGACGATACCTTCATCATCAATCGCTACCGCACCAGCAGAGAACATTGACGCAACCAAGAAGGAAGTCTTCTCTGGAATATAGTCAACGCGAGACTGCTGCCCCATGCCAATACCAAGGCCAAGCGCGTCACGATGGAAAGCAAAGATTGTACGGTCACTAGAACCATCAATCGCCAAGCCACCTTCGTCACGATCACCAAGAGTGATGAACTTGAAGCCAAGGAACGTGTCAACTTCACCAGTGACCAACGCCTTAACGGTGTTGAAGTCAGATGAAGTCACTTCCGTCTCACTCAAGAGTGAAGACAAGTTGTTAGCGTGAACGATAATAGTACGGCCTTCAGACGGTACGTTTTTCGCGTCCAATGCTTTCTTAGCAGCGCGGAGCTTTGCTACGTTCAAGTCTGAATCAGTCGCGCCAACATCGTTGCCGACAAGTGATGGAGATGAAGCAGCTGTCAATGCATCAAGTACAACCTGATCCATGCGACGTGCGATAGCGCCAGATACAACCTGAACAAGCTCTTGACGCTCGTTGAAGTTGACCTTCTGCTGGTTGAAAATGTCTGAGTATTCTGCAGCAATGTAGTCTTCCATTGTCGCTGTGACTTGTGAATAAGACACGTTGAGCGGAGTTACATCTGTTTGCGGAACGCGAATAGTTGCCGAACCCTTGCCAATTTTAGGGAACTTAACTGTAGAGCCTTCGACTCCTGAACGCTCGCGGGTAACACCAGCCAAGAGACGCTGCCCTTGGTACGCTTGTTTTACCTCTGAGTCAAACAGGGTGACAAAGGCATTCGAGATTGAAACTGCCATTGTTTCCTTTCCTCTATAAAAAAACCATTTGGTAAAACCTGTGTCGGTTGTCCGGTGCGGGCCGCATTAATCAGGTGACCGGCTCAAGAACTGAGTTGTCGGTTAGGCCGAATATAACAGATTGATAAAAAAAGCAAAGGGGCAGAAGCCCCCTTGTTACGCTTTTTCTCCATGGAACTCGTAGAATTTGCGCTCCACTGTATTTGTGTAATGCATATCTTTTCCATAGCGTGGGTCTGCTAACATTGCTTGCAGCTCGGAAAGGTTCGTAGATCCTGTTTCTTGAACGTCTGTTGATGGGATTGATCGCTCACCACTTGCCTCTCGGATCTTGTTAATTGCTCGGACGACATCAGCATTGTTGGCTGCAGCGATCAGAGCGTCAGTTTCATCTTGATTCAAAACCCCTGATGTACTGAGCTTACCAATGTATTGCGAAACAGCTTTAACGATTTTGTCGCCATTCTTGCCAAGCCTATCCATTTCTGCCTGAACATCTGTTTCAGCCCGTCCAACCAGATCACCTATGTTCTGCATATACATGGATGCGACTTGATCAAACTGATCCTGACTCAACCCGTTCTCTTTAGCAAAGCTAACGAAATCGCTAAGTAATGGGTCGTCGGATGAAACTCCTTCAACAGATGACATATCATAATTGCCATCGGCTGGAGCCTTGTGTTTCCCCTGAGACATCTTCGTCCGCAGCTCATTGTAAGCCTTGAACCCTCCCTCAACATCTGGCCCATTCTCGGGACTCCAGAATTGTTCAGGGATATAATCAGGGCGATCCCCCCATTCAAACTTGGATTCAACCGGCTCGCTATCATCTTGAGCAAGATGTGGGACAGGCTCTGGCGTTGTATCCGGTTGCTCCGGTTGCTCAACGCTCAATAAAGTTGATTGTTCTTCGTTGATGACTTCTGTTTCACTCATCGATTACGCCCTCTTTCAATGCGTCTCAATATTTCCCGGACAATAGAGTTTTGCCCTTCTCGTGCAAACCCATGTGATGGGTCTTCTCCCGGATACCATGAAGGTTGATTAAGTGTCACTCCCTTCAGGTAATCAAGAACTTCCTGCCCCGCCTCAGTTGAAAAGCAGCGAACAAACGAAAGATCGATGTCCTCACTCTTTTGCGTGGCAGATAAGATTGCTGCGTCTTGATCGCGCAGCGCATCCCAGTCTTCCATTATGCCCCCTGTGGCATTCCACCTTGTGGTTGCTGCATCGCCATCATCTGCTGCTGCATTTCAGCTGCAATCTGCTCTCGCTCTTGCTGGCTGTTGACGATACTCATTGGTATACCCATCTTCTCTGCTATGTAATCAATCAAGGCATCTTGATTAACAGCAACTTGACCGGCAGGGCCGGCAGCTTGGGCTAACTGTGCAAACTGCAAAACCTTTTCCAGATCTTCCATATTTTGCGCTTGAGCCAACGGAGATGTTGGCGTGATCTTGACCTGAAGGCCATCAATCTTTAGTGGTAAGTCAATAAGGTTCTGAGAATCCATAAGGTGCAGGATCCTGCGAATCATCGGGGTCATCGCCTCCGTGATCAATCTGCCATAGGCCGCGCCTAGGTTTTGTGCCAGCTCCTTCATGCGCTGCATCACTTCCGTTGCTGACCGGGCTGACATATTGTCTGGCGGCAGCGAGTCATCATAAAGCATCTTCTTAATGCTCATGACTAAGTCGTTTACTATTAATTGACCGACATTAAAGTCAGCAGCTGGGCGCAGTGGACGCAATGACTCACCCATTGGGCCGCCGTTACGGGCAACAGGGATGATTGCTCCGGGTGCGATTCGCACTGTCTGTGGGTTCAGAACACCGTCGTCAGCAGCCGTATAAACGCCTGAGACAGCAAGTGAAGCATTCTTAAAGGTAAGCTCCTTGACCTTGTTCAAACTCTTGATGTCGGGCAGCGCTGTCACTAATGGGCCACGTCCATATACTTCGCCCGGTACTTTCATAAAGCGAGCGACAATCCATGGCGAAACATCCATTGTACGGTACACCAAGTCATCGCCCATTTTATCTTTCGGCCAGATCAAGTGATAACAATAAGTATCTTCGTCTGCGTTGAAAACAGTTGCCTCAAGCAAATCAATTTCTTCATCTGGCTTTTTGTCGATCAAATCTTTTAGCTTTGCCGACAACTCAATATCAGGCCATTGACGCTGGATCGCGTCACCCCGAATCCGCATCTTGCGGTAAACATTGTCCACGGTTCCATGTGGGCCTTCCTCGATAGAGACAAGGTATTGCGGGACAGCAGTGAAACGGATTGGGGTTTCTTCGTCACCGGGCTGTATAAGCATGACCGCTGTGCCGACGCATAGATCAAGTAAGAACTCAGAGATAGCTAAATCAAAATTTGTCTGCCGGATCACGGCAAACATTTTGTCTGTGTAAACTTGCAGCGCTTCAGTGATTTCGGCCTTACGATCCTCTGGGATATCAGTGCCTGACTGCAAAGTACACCATGTCCGATACGGCGGGAAAATCGCTGACTGGATGCGGTTGGCAAATCTTTGAGTTGCGTTAATTGCAGTGGAGTCCAAGACCCGGTTCATTTTATTTTGGCCGGGGGTCTTGCCTTCATAGAACCCGGAATACAGATTCCGCTGCGGGAGTGCGTATTCGTAACACTCTTCATAGATGCTACGCCAGTTGTCCTTCCTAGCATCAGCCTTTTCTTGGCGCTTAATAATCTCTTGTGGAGTCATCCGAGGCATATCAAGATTCCTTATGTCGGTTTGCAAACGCTCTAGCCTCGGCTGGCGACTTAAATCCCCAAGCCTTTAGCGCTAATGCATATCTGGAAGGTCGTCCTTGGTCATCCTTCATTTTTGCGTTCATCCCTGCAAAACGTGCAGCAAAAGAAACACGCCGAGGATTGACGCCACTTTCAACAGGCTCTCTAAGGTTTCCGCCTTCCTTGCGCTCAAAATGTTTTCTTCCGGCTTCATTCAACCCACCCTCTGGGTTCTGATGGCGTTTTAACGTCATAGTGCTACTCGTTGCCGCTCAAGCTCGATGACACGTCGCCGGATCTTGCTGGGGATAACAAAGACCTGTATCCACCTCGCCCTGCTCCTGCTCGTCTGCGGGCTGACCGTTTTTTCGCAGCCTCGCCCTCCATGGCCTTAGCTTTGTCTTCGACTGCAGCAGCAGCCTCGGCTTGTTTTGATTCAGCTGCTGCAACCCGAGCCTCTTGCTCTTGCTGCTTCTTTGCTGCTTCATCTTTCATATCTGTGTAGCCACTAACGTCTCGCACTGCTTTAAGTGGATTTTTTAAAGTTTTGACTGCTTGCTTCGCGGGCTTTGGTGCTGCATTACTCATTATTGACTCCTGATAATCCGAGTTGGGCATTTTCGCGCTCAGTGCTAAGTAGTGATCTCATGCCGCCATATTTGCGAACACGCATCGCGGCAGCAGCCTTTTTGCGCTCTTCTTTCTCTTGCTCTTCCGCCCGAGCCTCTTGTTTCTTCAATAACTCTTCTTGCCGCTCCATCGCCTTTTCTTGGGCTGATGTGTCGGGCATTGATGGCTTAAACATATTAGTCACGGTAAAACCTCGCGTACACTAAGTGATCCTGCCCATCAGGGCCGTACTGCTTCAGAGTCGCCTCAAGCTCAAAGTGCAAAAGCCTTGCCCAAGAAACAGCTTCTTTGTGGGCCACTGATACCATAATTTGACATCGACGTAAATCAAAGGCAGGGCCAATGTTGTCGAAAAAGTTTTTAGCGCCTTTTGTTAACCTGATTTTGTGTTTATGTATACACATTGTATCTACCATCAACCAAGCCTCGGCCATACCATTCCATTGCATTGAAATCCCAAACATGGCAGCGAATCGCCCCTCATAGAGAACAGTCCAGCCAAACCCGCTTTCTCCAAGCTGGTCTATCCTCTCATGATAATCAGGAAGCTGGTCAATGTTTTGCTGGGCCATAGGGTGCAGCTTCATTAGCTTGAGCTGAGAACTATGGCATGGCAATACCCTTGCTCCGGGCATCTTGATCCATTGATAAACGTCACGGCACGTCACCATATTGAGAACTCGGTATTTGCCTGATATTGAGATCCGGCAGCTCCGTAGCGGCCGCCGTATCCTCTTGTCATTACACGATGCTCTCCACCGCCAAGCATTAAGTACCCGAACGCATCCCCGACGTGCGAATGCTCGTTCTTGTTTGGAGCATCCCGGAATCTTTCCTGACCGCCTGATATAGCGACGCGCTTAAAGTGGTAACCGCCGGCTAGCGATTTACGCAGCCGATGACAATCCTTATGAACTAGCAATCCCGGTAAACGATTGATGAACCGATTCATCGGCATCGCACCGGCTTCCCGTCGCACTTGGAAATCGTTAGACGCCGTGGGCCGAGCATTCAGGCCAATCGTTTTTAAATGGTCAAATGCCGTGACCTCAAAGATTTCATCCCGTTTCTGACCAGCAGGGTCGCCCCAGACCAAGACATCCATTTTTGAAAAGTGTACGTTAATCTCGTTGAGTAACATTAGGCCAAACCTCTCAAGGCCCATATCGTCGGTCACGATCTCCTTAAATATATGCCACGCACCTGACGGGTGACGCTGACCAAAGACCGCTGCAGGGGTCAAACCAAAGTCAAGCCCGATCTGGATCGGCAGCGATGGATCAACCGAGATCTCACTCGATGCCATTACCGAGTCGTCGTACTCAGGCCAGACTGGTCTACCTTCCTGTACATACACAAACTGACCGCCGGCATAGCAGCGAATCCAATCCAGATTCTTGCCGCCTAACTGCTGCTCGTAGTAACCGGGCGGTAAATTATTAATGTTCTCGGCTATAGGGTTCAGCTTCCAAAACTTCTTGGCTGCAGGGATCGCCTCAGGGTCATCGGCAACAGTTTCGATTACCCCACCCGGCTGCTTATAGAAGCTCCATTTAAACTTGCCGGTAATCGGCTCCTTTTCTGACAGCCGATACCACCAGTGATCGTCATCCATGGGGTTGGTGTCCATCCAGATACCACGCCAAGGGCAGCCGCCATTCGACTTGGTAGGGAATCGCCCTACACGGTGAGTTAGACCTTGAACCACTGCCAGAGGCATTTCCCTTGCCTCGTTTACCCAAGCCCCTGTCAATTCTAATGACAGCAGCTTCCGAACATCCTTGGGCTGATCAAGCGCCATGAAGATCACTTCGCAGTCGATCCCATGGGCCTCGCCACGGGCGGGCAGCTTCAAATGGTGACTAATCGGAGGTGACCAACGCATTGGCCCCCATATATGCTCCGGGAATAACTCAAGCCACGTTTTAATCGTGGTTGTCCTAAGTTCCGGGTAAGAGTTCCGAACAATCACAAACCGGGTGTAACGTATCCCATCCTTTGGCGACGGGGGCTGCTTAACGGCTCGCAGCATCATCTCGGCAGCGCAAGCGTAAGACTTCCCGGAACCAACCGGCCCCATTAATCCGCGCACAAAAGAATTGTCGTGTAAAAATTTCCAAGTAGTGGGTGCTTCAGAGAAATCTAAGTCTAGCCCACCGAGTTGATCAGAATAAGTTTTGCTGGTCGTCTTCTCCCTTCTCGCCCTGCTCGTTCTTTGGCTCTGATCCTGATTCAGTCTCGCCATCTTCAATTACCTCATAAGTTGTTGCCGTCGGGCCTTTCATATTGATGCCAATAACACTTGGTCTGCTGTCGCTATCTGCATTCGGCTCCATCAAGCCATGATGCCGAGCCAACACACGCAATGCTGCAAGCTTGTCATGCATTTCAACCTCTATCGCATTGCCATATTGGTTTGGAGTGACCTTTACTTTTTTAATTGCCTTCTGGACGTGGGGAGGGATATCGCTAGACCTAAGCAAAGCCATCGCTCCAGATTCAGTCCATTGGAGTACGTCGGTAATATTTGACGCACCAATAGCTGCCAACTCTTGCTTGATTGCGTCTTTTTCGCTATCGCTTCCATAAACCAGCGCCCTACGCGCTTGGCGGGTTGTCATTTTGGACATTGCAATGAACCTCTTTGATCTCTGCCATATCAGCAAAAGTTACAAACATTGGAGCGCTTGGCCCCATCACTAAAGGCATGATGATGTTGTCAAAGAACTTGATCGACTCGTCGAATGTGAGATCCATCTCGCTCTGCAGCTTTCCGTATATCTTGGCCGTATCGTATATCAACCTATCTTGCTCAAAGGCTGAGTAGCCAATTCCAGCGACGCAATCGTCAAACCCCTGTAGGCTTATCATGCAATTCATCCTGTAACTCTTGATCCTCAATCTCAGCGATCATGTCCTTTATAAACCAGATCGCTTTGTTAAGGTCATCTTTACCGCCTTTTTCATCCCAGCGCCAGAGGTACTTGATAGCGGAGCCGGTACAGTAGGCTTCGGCGCCAGACAGGTTTTGTACGGCCGCCTTGATTGCGTCGATGCATTCCATGCCGTTGCGTTGGTAGTGGTTTGGGTTAATTGGGTCACTCATTATTCTCTCCAGAAAAAAATAAAATAATTTTGCGCGAACTCCCCCCTCTATGGTTTGGGGGGTGCGGGGGGAGGGTATACGCACTTTTTGCGATAGCGCCGGCCGCCGTTCCTGCGGGGATCGCAGCTGCCGCTTTTCCACAGCCCATGACGTTGTGCACTGCACAAGATTTAACATAAATATGATTACGCGACATTTGCCTTTTCGTAACTCATTGATATCGTTGGCATTCTCAAACCTGTGGATAACTGTGTGCAATTATTAGTCAATTTGCTCATTTATTGTACAGCCCTGACCAGTTTGCAACCTGATCCAGAGTAGCCGGCGGAGTCCTTCCTTTCCGCAGCCAAGCAATGCACGTCGCAGTAGTTGCAGCTGCCACGTCATCAACGCTAACTCCTTGATTATAAAGGGCTTTTGCTGACAAGAAGCTTGGATTCGGCAGCCGATGGACGCCAGTTGCTCGCTCTACCGATCTCACAAAAGCGTGTGCGAGTATATGGTGATCTGTCGTTTCTTTCCCCCAGACCCCCTTCTTATTATCTGTATCCGCATTGGCGACTTTTATCTTGCCTCCCTCGGTGTACCAGTCTGCTTCAGCCACTTGTGGCCGTGGTGCGTAGAACTCTTCCTTTGTAGGCAGCGCGTCATTGCCAACCCACAGAACTTGGTAGCGGTTCGTCTTGCGTCTGCCAGTCTGCTTGATGTGGCTCGGATACTTCTTTGGATCTAGCTTTCTTATGTAGCCAGCCTTGAGCAACCTAGATATGTGACGCGACACGGTGACGCGAGCTTTGCCGATATGCAATGCAAGAGTCAGAGTTGACGGCCAGCAAACCCCAGCTGCATTTGTGTGCAGCCCTAGAGCTGCCAAGACGTGCAATGAAGTTGGGTGCAACCTATCATCTTGGACGGCCCGAGCAGGGATTACCGAATACTTTCTAGTCTTCGGCTTCTCTTTCGGGTAATCCTTCTTGGGTAGGTTAGAAAGGGATTTCATCATTGATGTCTCCAGCGTCATGATGGAACGTCACGTTCTGCAATCTTGAGGAAGGGAAAGATGCCTTGATCTTGTTTAACTCTGCCATCTTACTTGCCTCCATGACCTCCATGACTTCTGCCATGGTGAAGACGACGCAATTCTTACCTCTCATCTTGGCAGTCACTCGTTGCTGGTCAAACTCATCCGCAACTAAGAAGAACTCTGTCTCCTCTCCCTTGTGATGTAGGTAGTAGAAGTCGTCAGGCTTATTCGACTGACTGATCTCTGCGTCGATCATAGCCAGCCCTTTAACCAGATTGTCAGCTAGCTGCACGTTCTTGTTTTCGTACCACTGACTCCTTAACTTAAAGTATTTGTCAGCCATGCCCGGTGAACACAATCGACTCCAAGCATGGTGTCCCCACTTTTTATTCATTCTTTCTTCGGCTGCTAGTAGCGCCTCCGTTGATGCATCTCTCATTATTCAATTCTCCTGTGACATCTTCCGTGACACCGTGACACCCATAGGGTGGTGTCACGTCACGTCACGCTCCGAGGTCATGTCACGGTTAGTGTCACAAGCGTGACAAGCCATGTCACAACCCACGTCATTGCTCACTCTCCAGCTGTCACGTCTGTGACAACATTCTTGGTAAGCTGCTTAAACTCTAGTCTCCGCCCAGCGTCAAAACTCAGCACGATGTCACGCTCTACAAGCGCATCTAATGCGCGTTTCCACACCTGACGACGTGCTCCTTTTGCTTTGTCATCGACGCCCGGAATGCCGCCTTCGTTCTGTAGCCAATAAAAGAAACTGTCCTTTGCCAAGTACACATCGATCACATTGCTGGTAGCCGAGTCACGCATACAATCCAGCGCCTTGAGCTGCCGAGTGTTGAGATCTGATGCCCTTGCGTCGTCCGAAAGAGCCTCCGAAAGCTTCTCCAGATACACCGATGTTTCGACTCCGAACGTGCCAACCTCGACTGACTTCATGATGAAATACAGATCCTCGCTTGGCTCCGCATCCTTCTGCTTGTCCATGCTGAGCGTGACCTGTTCCGACTTCTTGACCTTGATACTGGTATCGACAGCACCGAGCAGCGCACTAGATCCTCTCATTCCCTTTGAACTGTCCTTGCCTGAGTGATGGATTGCTAGCACCGCACATCCGCAATGCTCTTTGACCAGATCGCAAGCTTTGATGAACCTACCCATGTCCGTCGCTGAGTTCTCATCAGCTCCGAGTAGTGCTCTCGCCACAGTGTCAATGACCACTAGCGAAAACTGGCCGGCATCCTTCTCCAGATGAGCGATAGTTGCTAGCAGCTTCTCATTCTCTGTTTGTGAGCTCAGGTTGACCGCAGTTGGCAGCACAAAAAACGGCAGCTCTGCTTCCGTGTGTCCGGCTCCGCGATTGCTTAGCCAAGCATTGATCCGCTTACCAAGCCCTCCCACGCCTTCACCAGCAATATATAGAACGCTGCCTTGTTCGACAGGCATCCCATGAAAACTGTGACCACTTGCGACGCAGAGTGCGATGTCCAAGGCAACGAACGTCTTACCGCATCCGGGTGGCCCGTACATTGCTGCGAGTCCATGGCGAGTAAACAGCCCGTCAACCAACCACTTGATTGGTGGCATTGACTGCAGCTGCTTGAGGCTCATGACATCAAAGATCTCTACCTGATTAGGCTCAATCTCTCCGGGATCCTCGACTGGAGCCTCTATCGTGGGAACCTTGCTGATCAAGGCAACCAGCATCCCCTTGGTCTTGCCGCTATCCAGATAGTCAACCACGTCGCCCTTGTTGCCGGTATGTTCCGACAGGTCAACTAGCTTGATCTCTTTGGCGACTCCGATGAGGGAGTTGACAACCTTAGCGCCATGCTTTTTGCCTACCTCATCATTGTCCGGTATGACCACAACCCGGCGGCCCTCAAGCCACTTACTGTGCTCATCCTTCCATTGACCTGACCCGCCGCTGTTCGTTGTCGCCAGAATGCCTTCAGCGCGTAATCGTTCGACGCACTTCTCGCCCTCGACTACCACAACAGTCGAGTCTTTGCGATGTAAAACCTCTGGCAGATTGTACGGGATCGGATCAATGCCTTTCAGGTTCTTGACCCATCCGCCTTGGCCGTCTGGCCTTTGCTGCCGAAACGTCTTTGAGCCGTTAGCAAAGTCTGTGCGGATGACCTGATAGACCAAGACTCCGTGATCACCGATGTAGTCGTACACCGTTGTTTTATCGCTTTTCTCTACTTTGAATTGAGGATCTTTGGCTAGCCCAAATCTATCTTCAAGAAATGTTGCCATTGATCCGTTAGCGTTTGGATAGGCCAGCTTGCACAGATCAATGAAACCTCCACTTTCTTGCGTCTCATGATCTGTCCAGACTGCCTTCTCAATATCGACTGACTTTGAGCCCTGCGATCCAAAGCGCAGATCGTTACCACGGGATAGGTTTTTATTCTCGTCTCCCCACAGTTCCCGAGCCACGCTAGCAATATGTTGTGCATATTTATGCATGATTCACCCTCGAAAAAAATGCCCCCCGGAGGGGGCGTAAGAATCAGAACCAAGCCTCTCCCGATGATTGAGGCGCTGGCTGGGGTGAAGCAGCCACTGGTTCTGGGGTTGGTGCGGGAGCCGGAGCAGCTTGCGGTGCTGCCTCTGATCCGCTCTCAGGCCGAGCTACCCAGCCTGATAGTTCAAGAACAGGAATTTTCATAGGGTCTACATCCTTAGATCCCTTGAACGCCAGCTTAGCGCACATCCCTTGGTTGGTCTGAAGCCCCTCATGGACAGCGGCCCAACAGTTTTCGAGCGAGATGTTACATCCTTTGGTGTTTGAAGACCATGGCCTCCAGCCAACATCTGGAATGTACACATCAAGGTAGAAACCACGCTTGAATTTGTCCTGATAATCATCGCCCTTAGCCGGTGGCTCAGCACCCGGCACACCGGTCGTTTGATCCCACACCCATTCAGGTGCAGCGCCTCGTGTGATGTAGCCCCATCCGGTTTTCAGGCTAGTCGGGTCGATAATTATCCCCTTCAGATCGAGCAAGATATTGTCGTTTCCATCGACAGCAAACTTGCCAATTGCGTTAATCCACTTCAGATACTGAAGCCCTTCACCCTCACCTCGGGCTGGTTCAATGTTAAGTCCTAACATTATTCATCCTCTTTAAAATCCAGAGTTTCTCTCACAATCGCGCACCATTGTCCGAATGAAATAGTGGCGACTCCATTGAAGTCTTCATCACCATAAGCATCCATCGCCGGCCCCATCCACCAGATGTGAACCTGAACCGGCTGACGATCAACTTTAGTGATCAAGACAGGGCGGCACTTCCAATGCTGCGCGGTTAACCTAACGGCGCGAGCCTGTCTGACTGCCTGTATCCAGAACCCTTGGAGTAATGCCGGGGTGATCTTTGCGTATCGTTTACACTCAATCGCCCAGCCGGGAACGCCGAGAAGGTCATGTCCCCCCTCGGCCGTTTGCATAAGATTGCGCTTGCAGTCGAATCCGAGATGATCCCGAATCATGCCAGCAACTTCTCTCTCAAACGCAGCGCCTTTATTGCGGCTCATTGATCCCATTTCTTAGCTCGTTTGTTGTTCTGGTTTGGCCGATGATAACTCACTGTGTATCAGGTGCAAGATACAATTTAAATTTTTTTTGCATTTAGGTGTTGACATTAGGTGAAACGATCGTTTACATTTAAATCGTGGTCAGGGGAAACCGGCCCGAAACAAGAGAGAAAACAGAGAGAGTCACAAAATGAACAAAGAAATGAAAACAGTGAAAGGGTTGATCAGCGTCGTTACTTTTGACACTAACGATGAGGGTTGTGCAGTGAGTGTCCAGCTGAACGGCGTCGAGATTGCCAGTGGCGACTACGACTTGTGGGCTGGCGCGATCTTCCTGAGCGGTTTCGAGAAAGTGTGTTTCGAGAGCTTTGAGGAAGTTATGCGGTACGCCGCGATGGTGGTTTGTGACCTTGGGGCCGCTGCGTAAGCGGCCTTTTTTTTGGGAGAGTGAGATGATTTACGAACTTCGTTTTTTCAATGACTTCGATGACTGCTTCCGCTTGGAGTGCTTCACTGCTGGCAAGCCGGCCTATGATCGGTTCTGGAAGGTCAGCGAGAATACTGCCAAGGCGCGTGACGCGCTTGTGGCAGCCGGGTGCGATGCGAATGTTGTCGCCAAGAAAATTCAATTGGTTCAGCGTGACGATGGGATGACTTTCATCGTCTGCTGTGAAGAGTGGGGAGAGTGAAATGAAAGAGAATCGAATCGTTGGGCTTCAGCTGATTGCTACTCACAAGAAGACTGGCAAGCGTGAAGAGCTAGCGGGAACAAGGGGTATTGGCTGGATGAGCTTTGAGGAGGCTCAGCGTCAGTACGAATGGTTGGTCGAAATGGCAAAGGCTGAAGACTTTCAGAGAGTCTTCAAAGACTTTGAGATCGAGAAGATTTACACAAAAGTTGAATTGGAGAAGGTGGCGTAAGCCACCTCGGGAGAGTGAAATGAAAAAGCGTGTATTTAAAGCTGAGACTGTCATCAAGAAGCTGCAGGAAAAATTTCCTGCTTTGAAGATGGCAACGACTGAAGAGTTCCACGGCTACAAGCAGCGGAACCCCGGAGTGTGGTTCAAAAATGCAGCGTATGACTTTGGCCTCAATGCCGATGAGACGCTGTATGCCGGCAAGTATGCCCGGAATGAGCTGCTGATTGCGGTTGAGAAGCTTGGCTATTTTTGTGAGCCATACGATTACGAAACAATTATGGCCTACCCAGCTTGACACTGGGTAAACGAGCGTTTACATTAAAGACTGGTTTGGTTATTTGGGAGAGAGTGAAATGATGAACCAAGCGATACACCAGAAAGCGGTTGCGGCAGCTCAAGCTGCTGCCAATCAGTACCTTGATGAGAACCCAGACAATTGGTATCCATGCGGATTCGCGTGGGTAGTCGCCAATGTTAAAGGCAACACTAAGCAGGGCAAAGCGTTCAAGGCGTGTGGGTTTGACAAATACTACTACGGTGGGCTTGACCTCTGGGATCCAGCCAAAGCCGGGACTCAAGTGATGAACGCCAAGTTTGCTGGCGCTCAAGCCTACGCTGAAGTGGTGAATGAGGCGTTGGGAGAACGCATTGTCCGGGCCGAGTGCCGGATGGACTAGGGGGCTTCGGCCCCCTTCTTATTTGGGAGAGTGAGATGGAAATCAAAGTGGCTTTAGATGTGATGCGTGACTTTGGCCGTGTTGCCAAGGGTCGCGGATACATCAAGTGTGACAGCGACTTGTTCGCTGGTGTTGGTGCTTACAAAGCGTTCAATGGTGACGGGCTGGGAGATCCAGAACTCAAGGAGGCTTACGTCATGGCGAGAGACTATCTCGCTGCGGCAGTGGCCGACACCGTCACTGAATACTACAAGCAATTGGGAGAGTGAGATGAAACATTTCTTTGTTGTGAAAATCGGGGGCTGCCAGATTGCCCATGCGGATGATCTGGAAACGGCCCGAAAAATTGCAGAGCAGTTCATCGGTTATGAAATCTTCAAGATCGATGTGGATTATCAGGGAGTCATGGCTCCCGGCATTTTAGTTGAGAGGGCGTGAGATGAGTGCATATTTGTTTGGAACGAATGAGATTGCTGCGCTTGCAAAGATTTGCAAAGAGGCGATGGGGTATGGTGTTGGCGGTTACCGCCACCCACACAATTGCATTACTAGGAAAGAGTTGAATTGGGCTGAGTTTGAGACGATCTTGGCTGCCGAGAATATCCGCAGCCTTGAGTTTCGGTATCCTCGTGGCGGTGTGGCTGGAGGGTTCCTTGATGGGGAGCAGGATCGCGCTGGTTACTACACCGACTTGGTTGAGCAAACCAAGGATCGTCACGCAATCAAGATCCCCGACAAATACGATGATCAAGTGGCCGAGATCAACCGGTACGAATATCAGGCTTGTGAGTGCAACGACTTTTATGAGAGCGATGCGTACTGGATCTTAGCCAATGCCAAGGAGCGCATCCTTGCGCGGTACGTCAAGCTGCAGAGTGAGGGAAATGTTGACCAAGCGTAAACAATCGTTTACATTAAAGCTGTAAGGAGAGAGAGATGAAAAAACCAGTGATGACAGTTGAGGCGGCCCGAGAAGTCGTTGGCTTCCCAACTCGTGAGAAACTTCGGATGAACATCCGAATGCTTGAGGTCTTGGGTGATGAACGCTTTGCCAGCCAAGACCGCTACCTAGAAGCTGCCAAGATTGTCTTGGCGAACTATCCAAAACTGTGAGGTGAGAGAGATGAAAGTGAGAACGATCAAAGAACATGAGGCGAGCCTTGCCGAGCTGCGCGCAAACTTTGAGCGTCGCATGGAAGCGCAGATGGAAGACGCTGCGCTCAGTATGTGGAGCGATGAGTGTCGCGGCGACGGTGATCGGTACGCAATCCAGCTGCTCAAGAATGGCATCGAGCAGTGCGGCAAAGAAATCCCGATGGAGTGGTTCCGATTCCTGCTTGACGCCGACGGCAACTATGTCGACGCAAAGGAGATCGTCACCCGTGACGGCCGCATCGTCTGGATTCTCGGAGAGAAAGCCGAGGCCAAGTACGGCAGGAAGTTCATTCCTGTTGGTGAGAAAAGCCGGATTCAAAAGCAGCTTGGCCTCCATGAAGACTGGGGCTGGGCCGAGGCCAACCGGTACATCAAGGGACACTGCAGCTGGGTTGGCGGGATCATGACTTATCGAGCGACGCGGCAGCAAGACTGCCCGTTGCCTAACCTGAAGGTAGCAAGCTAATGATGATTCAATCAATTAAATACGACAAAGAGTATGACAGGGGGATGAAAATAAAACTTGTCATAACCTTGAAGACAGCAAGCGGAGAGCCTGAAGATTATAACTTCAGTTATGGCGCCCAGCCTATGGGAATGAGCAAGCTCTTTTATAAAGCCAGCAAACCGCTCACCAACGGACACTATCCGACAACTCTTGTCGCAAAGTTTAGAGATTATGAGAACGTCCCGAGCATCATGAAGAAGGCTCTTGATTTTGTTCAGGCTGAATTGATCTTGAAGAATGAGGGGGTAAAGGAATGAGATGCAAAGAGAGAGTGCCTAAGACTGTGCGCGTGGGCGATGATGCTCGCGTCGCATACTTCGACTGCAACACTACCGGCCCATACGGTGAGGTAGTGCTTTGCAATAAGTGCGAACATAAGCGTCGCGGGATTGAGAAGAATAGCGCAGCTGAGAATGCTTGGATGCGTAGCGCGGGATGGGGTGAGATATGAAGTTTGAAATATCGGCACATACTTATGAAGAGGGAGGCAGTACAGTTGCTTGGAAGCGCGGCCTGAATTTTGTTGAGGCCGTTGAGGAGGTTGGCGGATGGGGCATGACTGCTGAGAGCATTGCTGAGTTTGCTGCGCTGATTCACAAGACTGCTTTTGAGGATGGTTTTGAATGGGAAGATTGCAACATCGAGAGGATGGATGCTGATCCCTTCACCGTGTACATAGGGGTTGAGTTATGACAATAGAAGAAATGAGCGTCGCGTTAGCGAAACGTCGAATGAGGACGCTTGAGGAGCGCGTCGCAAAGTTGAAGGGATACCTCAACGCTGCGATCAAAGAGGGCGAGGACAATATCGCTGAGAGACTGGAGAACACCATCGCAGACGATGAGCTGCTGATGGCGGAGCTGCAAGAGGTGATTAATGGACGTGGTTGAGATCTTTGTGTGGGTTGTAATGTTCCTGCTGATCTATGGCAGCTTAATGGTTGCCAGCTATTGGGTCGACTGGGTTCTAAAGAAGTTAGGCAAGAAAGGCATTTGGCCGGAGGGGTATTTTAAATGGTAGGTAAAGTCACGTCGTCGCAGAAACCATCTGCATCTGTGTTGCCAGCGATCATGGGGCATAGCCCTTATGAGACACCGCTGGTTGTTTTGGATCGCGCTATCAAGTGCGTTGAGCTAGGAGTGGATCGCCTACCTGATACAGATCGATACATTGAGGCAGCTGATTGGGGCAACAGGCTAGAGGATACGATCCTTGAGGCGGCTGTTCAAAAGTTAGCGAGCTCAGATACCACTGGTCTGATTCGTCTCACCAAGGAATATTCGGAACCATTCAACTACAAGGACATCCTGTCCTGCAGCTTGGATGGCTCAATGACGGCGGAGAATGAGACGTTCACGATCAAGCATGAACCCGAGCGTGGCATCTATCTTATGTCAATTGATGAGGAGATCGAGGTCACCGGCATGGGGATCCTTGAAGCCAAACTCACTCGGATCGCCCCGCAGGAGAAGCCTGACCTGTGGCGTGGCCCGATCCAGCTGCAAGCTCAAATGCTTTGCACTGGGGCAACATGGGGTGCGATCTGTACGCTGTACCAAGGAGTCGAGCTACGCCTCTTTGTGTACAAACAGAATGTACAGATGCAGCAGGAGATCATCAAAGTCTGCTCGGATTTCTGCCGCAGGGTGCGTGATCGTGATCTCTATCCTGCATTTAGTACGTCTGAAGCAATCAAGAAATATCCTGAACCACAGTTTCCTGAACGTGTGATCGATGCAGACGATGATCTGGCAGAGAAGGTGCAGCGTCTTGCTCACATCCGATCTGAGCTCAAGGCGTATGAGGCTCTGTCCCATGATCTGCAGCTAGATATCATGGAGGCCATGAAGGATGCTTCTTGCGTCAACGCTGGGCATTACAAAGTGACGTGGCCGGTCAGGAATATCAAAGCCAAGCCAGAGCAAGTCAAGGTGATCCCGGCTGTTGCGGCGGAGCAAAAGCGCGGACTAACATTGAAGATAGAAGACCTATGACTAGGCAAGACATCGAGGTGATCGTGGCGATGTACAAAGAGAATGTGTCTTACTCAGAGATCGCCAAGGTAGTTGGCAAGAGCGAGCATATTGTCAAACATTGGGTCAGGAATAACCGGAAAGAGTACGGCCTAGACCGACGCAGGAACTTAGCTGAAAAACTCAACAACCCTTTGTCGTCATCCGCTTGGGCTGACAGTAAGTGGGATATCCAGCGTGGCGTTCAGTGGATTATTAGGAGATGGAAATGACAGACAACCCGTATTGGAGGAACCATAACCACCGGCGTCTCGATCCAGAAGACGTGCTGTTGATTCGTCAGCTGCATGATGAAGGGCTGAGCCAGATAGAAATTTCAGAAAAATTTGAAGTCACCAAGTCTCACGTCAGTAAGATCGTGACCGGAAAAGTGTGGAGGCATTTGTGAAAATAACGATTGAGATTGAAGGCAAGCCAGACGACTTCCAAGAGTTGTTTGTGCCCAGTGATAGGCAGCAAGAGTTTATGGAGATGACGTTCGATGCGTACACAGAAGCGCTCAAAAAATTTATATGGGAAAACATAGACCCGCACAAATTCATTAGGGGGAACAATGAAAGATAAAGATAAGGAGCTGCTTGAATTTATTTCGAGCTTCACCACAGAGCATGGCTTCGCGCCAACATTTACAGAGATGATGGATGGGATAAATGAGAAATCTAAAAGAGGTATCTTTACCAGCTTGGATCGCCTTGTTGAAGCAGGACGCATCAAGCGTGTTGAAGGCAAGTCGAGAGCGATCAGGGTACTTGATTCGACTCCTCAATGAGTTGATCACCCCGAGAATCGAATGCTTACTTTGTGGGCTAGCGTTTATTTTGGTTGGGCTGGTTCGGCCTAGATCTGCATGGACGGGAATGCGTGACGCACTTGAAAAGTAGTGCTAGTATTTAACCACTAGCTCTCTCACTCTCACGCTAGTATTCCCTCACTTGCCCCTCTTCGGAGGGGCTTCTTTTAGCAGCTGCATTTGAATGCGTGATTGCTCGCCTTGGTCAAACCTCGCAGCTTTCCTCCGGTTGTCTGCTTTGGTCAGGATCTGTACGTTATCTGGTACGTCGAGTCCGCATATTAGGTCATGGATCAGAGGGATGATGTGATCGACTTCGTGATTTATACCAGTATCGATAGATAGCAGCTGTGCCTCAAGTCGAATCCTGCGTAGTTCTGTAATGCCCTGATCGGTTGCGACTCGGGAAGACTTTTCAAAGAACCGTCTCTGTCGTACACCACGTTTGTGTGCTCTGGTGTGGTAATACTTGCTGGCGTTTTGTCGCTTTCGTTCTTTGTACTGCTCGTCTCCGTAATCGATCCAGTAATCTTTTTTTGTTCTAGCGCGATTTCGTAAGCGTAGACACTCGCGGCAGTTGCGGTTTTGAGCGAATCGCTCCGACAGATGACCATGCTTACATGGCTTGCCGGTGAAATAGTAAGTAACACCTTGCCTTACCGCCTCTGACTGAGTCGCCGGGTACTTTCTTTTCTCCACCGACTCGACTCCATCAGTAAGACCAGACCGTCGGTCGCGCCCAGCCCTCTTGTGAGGTCAGGTCATCCAAGTGAATGAATCTGCTGCCGCCCTTTTGATTAACCCCAATGCCGGTGAACCCGTGGCCGAGCGCAGCGCAAAGAAAGTTGTATGCGTCCCCGCCACTAAGGGCCACGTCTACTGCGCGGCCGTGGTTGTGGCTTCCGGGCTTCGCTTTCTTCGCCTCTATCGGATGATCCTTGCAGCGGAACGCACTGGTGATCACCATCGGCTGCCCCCAATCCGCTCGGAGACTTGTCAGTTTCTCGATGAACGCTGCGTCCATACCGTCTTGTCCACACCCGCATTGACACCTCATCTCGTCCATTGAAAAGTAGGGGGATTCCCAGCTCACTTTGATTTCCTCTTATCCATAAATCCTTCGACAGCACCCCCAGCAAAATAAAATGACAAAATTATTAGCATGGCATAGTTGATCGAGAACTGATCCATCACCTGAGTCACTGCACTTGGATCGCCTTTACCGGCTATCGTCATGCCTAGAACCAACACATAAGTTAGCAAAAATGTGAACCCAAACATAAGCGCCAGATAGCGCTGGGCTATTTTAAATGGAGCGTAACTTTGAAGCAGCTGCGACTTCGCATCCGCCTTTGCCTTAATCTCTTCTTCAGTGGACGTGTGCATTGAATCGATCAAGTCTAACCCTTTCGAGATCACGTCACCTGAACCAAGCATTTTGCTAATAACACCTAACATTAGATTTCCTCAATCTTGATCTGATCTGATGGGATGCAGATCGAATCATAATTAACTTTCGGCTGCGGGGCAGTAGATAAAAAGAAATCTCTTGCCTCAAAGCAATCATTCATTGTGGGATACATTCCAATGGGTGAGACAATATATCTATTCGCCTCAAGGAAAATTGCAAATAATACCCATGTCATGGTTGGTCACCTCTGCTGCGACAGCCAGTAAAAGATGTACCCTAGTATCCCGACGGCTGAGAGGATGCCAATGCCCAAAGTAACAAAAAGCACCCCATCAATAATTTGCTTTTTACGTTTAGCCTTTTTTGCCTTCTCTTCATGTTCTGCTGCCTTGCGGCTTTCTTTCATTTCTTTCTGGTAGGCAAGCCAGTCTTGGTACATACCTCCGCGCCCCTGCCACACCATCATTTCCTTCAGAGCTTTTTCTTGTTCTTTGAGCTGCTCTACAGCCATGAACGCTTGAAGGTCAGACTTGTATCCATGCTCGTGAGCTTTCTTTTGGATCTCCGCCTTGAGTCCAAAGTAATCTGCTAGCGCCTCGCCAGCTTCATAAAGCTCCTTGCCATTTGCGATTGCTTCCTTGATCACTCCAAAGGCAGCATTC
>Ga0255753_1001340_pt1 | contig 29795 bp, 21 predicted proteins | sample 041ome_10_FD_179953 | JGI IMG/M metagenome (GOLD analysis project Ga0255753, IMG submission 179953) | Coastal salt marsh microbial communities from the Groves Creek Marsh, Skidaway Island, Georgia - 041412US metaG (version 2) | ecosystem: Environmental > Aquatic > Marine > Intertidal zone > Salt... | reverse complement strand
GCACGCGTCGCGCACGCGTCGCGCACGCGTCGCGCACGCGTCGCCGCCGCCGCGCCCCCATTCGAGGGGCTGGCGTCCCATGCATGCATGCATGAGATCGGACATTCGGCACCACAGGACGCGCGATCGGCCCTCACCTGTCATCCGTAGTATTCGATCGACATCGATCCATCGATGGATCACGCCCGGGTGTGTTTTCGATCGGGCTGGGGGGGGGACAGATCGGACATTCGGCACCACATCAGGACCACATGTCCACAGATGGACACGCATTGGCGAGTCATGACCAGGAACGAGTCCCTCATGCCGCGATCCCATCATGCACGCGCGACGTCGCGCTCGTGCGATCCTCACACGCGCACGCGATACGCACACGACGCCCTTTACGATGAGCGCATTCACGCAATCCGCCGCTTTCGGCAAGGTTTCCATCAAGGCTAAGGCCACGACGACGACGCGGTACGTGTAGTGTGTGTGTGTGTATATACGTGTGTGTATGTGTGTAGACGCGGCGCGCGCATATGGATATGCGACCGCGCGCGCGCGCGATGATGATGTCGTCGCGCGATGTCGCATCCATGGCAACGACCGGGATCGCGATCGGGGCGCGGTGCGCGCGCGCGTGCGTGGACGCGCGCGAGGCGCGAGAGATGCCTCGCGCGCGATGGCATATCGTCGCGGATGTTTTGTTTCATTCGCGCGTGCGCCGTGCGGTCGTGAGGTGTCGCGTCTCGTGGTCGTCGTTCGATCGGCGCGATTGATGCGTGACCCTCGTCTCGCGGGTCGTTCGCTCGCGCGTGCGTGGTGACTGACGGTGTCGTGGTTGCGTGGTTCGGTGTGTTTTACAGCTCGAGCGTCAAGGTGTCCGCGGCGCGCGCGAACATGCAGGAATTCTCCGCCAAGGTGTCCAAGTCCGTCGCCGCCGTCGGTGTCGCGTCCGCCTTGTTGGCTTCGGTGCGTCTCGAGTGGTCGTCGCGATACGCGTATCGGGATCGGCGATGGGGGTGATGGGTGCGCACCGCGACGACGGCGACGACGCGATCGCGGGTGGTGACGACGCGGGGATGGATGAGGATATATACGTTCCATTCGTCGTCGTTACCGTCGTCGTCGTCGCACCCGTCGTCGTCGTCGTCGTCGTCCATCGCCATCACCCATCCAGAGCCGATCCACCAGGGATATCCACCCACGTGCATGGATTTGGATTTTGGATTTTCATTTGAAAAATCACAGTGGTGATATGATGATGACGATATCCACTCGAATGATGACTGTGGGCGAACACGTGCGCGCGGCGCGTGGGTGGTGTGCGCCGCGCGAATGGTGTCGACGACATGTATACGTATTCAAATCATCACCAATGTGTCGAGTCGTGTGCAAAAATACTGACGTTTTATGTGCGTTTTTTCTCTCGCGTCGCAGTCCGCGTCCGCCGTGACGTACGACGAACTCCAAGGTCTCACCTACCTCCAAGTCAAGGGTACTGGCCTCGCCAACACGTGCCCGGTCGTCGAAGGTGGCGTCTCCGGTAAGGAAATCAAGGCGGGTGACTATGCGCTCGAAAAGTTCTGCATGGAACCGACGTCTTTCACCGTCAAGGAGGAGTCCCAATTCAAGGCCGGCGAGTCTGAATTTTCCAAGACGCGCTTGATGACGCGCCTCACGTACACCCTCGACGGTATGACTGGTCAATTCAAGGTTGGCTCTGATGGCTCTGTCCAAATCCAAGAGAAGGATGGCCTTGACTACGCTCCGGTCACCGTGCAATTGCCGGGTGGTGAGCGCGTGCCGTTCCTCTTCACGTTGAAGGAATTCACGGGTAAGGGGAACACGTCCCAATTCGGCGGCGACTTTGTCGTGCCGTCGTACCGTGGTTCTTCTTTCCTCGACCCGAAGGGCCGTGGTGGTTCCACTGGTTATGACAACGCCGTCGCTCTCCCTGCGCGCGCTGACTCTGAAGAGCTTGCCAAGGAGAACACCAAGAACACCGCCGCCTTGAAGGGTTCCGCCGTGTTCAACGTCGCCAAGTACGACCCCGCCACGGGCGAGATCGCGGGCGTGTTCGAATCCATCCAACCGTCCGACACGGATCTTGGTGCCAAGGTGCCGAAGGATGTGAAGATCACCGGCCTCTGGTACGCGCAACTCCAGTAAGCGCTTTATTGTACTTAAATCGCGCAACTGGTGATTGCGTCGGCGCGCGCCGACGCTGTAATGAGGAGTAGTCTCTGGCGACTTTCACATAAATAGAGGACACAATAGTTTTGCGTCGAGGATGTTTTTACGGCGCTCGTAAACATGAAGATTATACATGATATGTAATGACAATGTTTCACACCCCACTTTTATTCGTATATAGCTACTAAATGCGCACCGGTGACACGTAGAACCATGTCGACAAAGTGTCGTCGGCAAAATGTCGTCAACCGCTCGCGACGTCGCGGTAGTATCCCGAACGCGAAGGATCGAGCGCGGCTAATCGATTGAACGTCTCCGCGTCACGGTGCGATTCGCCACAGAGCATGACCTGGGCGAGAAGAGGCCATTTACATTCCGGTTCGAGCTCAGAGATTTCTCGACACGTCTCGAGCGCGTCGCGCAGCGCCGCGTCGCGCTCGCCCGCGTCATCCAACTCCCGCGCGCGTGAGGTCAACCATCGGTGATACATCCACGCACTTTGGTCTTCAGGCTCGGTGTAAAACGCGTTTGATGCGAGTTCAAATTCCTTATCGAGCGTTTCTTTCTTCTTCGCCGCTTCCGTGGACAAGTGCGCGCTTCGGTAGTGCCACGCGCTGTAGTTGCTAAAATTGTTTTCAATCTTTTCCAACGTGTAAGCCAACTCGTCATCGACCGATCGACCAAGATGCTCGACGATAAAACGTCTATACGCCCAGCAATGAAAATTTCGATCATCCATATCCAATAGCTTGACGCACAGCGCCAATTCGCGTTCAAGCGCATCTCGCGTCGTCGGCGCGTCTGGCGCCAAACGCGTCAGCCGTCCAATGACCCATTTTCTATGATGCCACGACGGATAACTCTTCGGATTTGAGCGCAACGCGGTTTCACTGAGTTTTAATTCAGGCGTCCACCAATCGCGCTCGGCGTCTTCATCATCACTCGGCGAAGACGTACTCGCCGCGGCTTCAATGGTCTACGTACGTCGCGCGCGCGCGTTCGTTAGTCTTTCCATACAAACCCCACACGCTCCATACGTGGCAAACACACGACGTGCGACGAATGCGCGCACAATCACGCGCTTATATACCGCGCACACATCGACGTACCTCGCGCCTGTGATTCCACGCCGTCATGATTTCTGGACACAGCTCTAACAACTTTTCGCACGCTGCGTGGTTGAAACGCGCGTCAGTCATCAATGCCACGCGCACATGTACATTCGCGCACACGCACGCACAACGTACCTTTCATCGATACCGCATCGCGCTCACCCGCGCGATGTCGACGTAGAACATCACTCTGCTTACGTAGCAGGAAAAACCAATCCATCAGTCAACCACCCACGCATCATTCACGCGACGCGCTTCTCTTCCCCTCTCGCTCTCATACCCGCGCACCTGTAACGCGTTAAACTTTTGTACGCGTTCGATGTTCGCCTCTCGTCGCCGTTCGCGCTCCTCCGCCGTCTGTCGTCGTCGTCCGTGCATCGCGAGGCGCTGAGTGACGCCCAACCGATCGACGTCACTTCGCGACGACCGTGGGCGATGTGGGCGCGCGCGACCGCGCCGCGGGCGACGGCGATGCGCGCGGGACCACCCGCGATGGCGTCGGTGCGCCGCTGCGCGTCGTTCGCGAGCGGTGCGCGCGCGCGGGCGTCGAGCTCGGCGCGTGACGTGACATCATCATCGTCATCACCTTGGACGTCGTCGTCGTCGTCGTCGTTCGCGAGCGGTGCGCGCGCGCGCGCGTCGAGCTCGGCGCGTGACGTGACGTCGTCGTCATCGTCGTCGTCGGCGACGATGGTGGATCCGTACGCGTACGTACAAAGCGACAAGGAGTTGGATGTCGTGCTCGGGCCGTACGCGTCTAAAGCGGCTCCGGCGACGGAGACAACGGTGGTGTTTAGCACGACGGCGAGCGTGGATGTGCTCGAAGTGGAACGATTATGCGATGCCGTGGGATGGCCGTCGCGACCGAGGCGGAAGATTAAGCGTGCGCTTGAGAACTCTTTCATGGTGGCGACGTTGTACGAGGTGGATGTGGACGCGAGCGGCGCACGGGGGGAGACGAATACAGGGAGATTGATTGGGTGCGCGCGGGCGACGAGCGATCATGTGTTCAACGCGACGTTGTGGGATATTATCGTCGATCCAGAGTACCAAGGCCAAGGATTGGGTAAGGCGATGGTGATGCAAATGATTCGCGCGATTATTGCGCGCGACGTAGCCAACGTGACGTTATTCGCCGACGAGGATGTGCTTCCGTTTTACCGAGCTATGGGGTTTGTTTCGGATCCAGAGGGAATTAAGGGGATGTTTCTTTACCCTAGCTAGTCTAACGCCGCTGCTAGTTGTGTAGTTTTTATGCGTTCTATATGCTTGAAGGTCACGTCGGTGTCACTTAAGCGCTAAAATTTCAGCCTTGAGCTTCGCGTCATCTCGAGACTTCAGTTGTTCAACTAACGATTTCTTTGCCTCTGTGGTCCACAACGATTTGTGCTCCATCACCGCGTCGATTGCGCGCTCTCGCACGCCCTCAAACTCGTGCGCAGCGAGTGCGTACCGCAGAACCCAAGCCGTGCCCGTCTGCGCAAAACGCTCCTCAGGCGAGGCGAGCAAGTTGGCCACGCACGCGTCCACGAGAGCCAAGCCAAAGTTTGCCGGTAACGCGCTCGCGTCGACGTTCGGTTTGAATACGCCAACGAATGCGACGATGCCACACCTACGGTGCCATAACGACGACGTGTCTTCGTGGGCGTAGGCGAGTATCCTCGTCGCCAATTGCGGATTCGCCTTCCACACGCGCGTCAACACTTTGATTGCGAATGAATCAGTCACCGCCCAGTCCGTGAGCACGTTTTCCGCTCGCATGACTTCGCGTTCGAGTCTTTCAAGCGTCGCTACGGAGCCCAAGACGTGTGGCGGCGTGTGTTCGCATAAAAGTATCGAACCCGCTTGCTTGGACTCGCCGTACTCATGCTGCAATAACGCTATCGCATCACTCATGTAAGACGTCGTCATTCCCGCCGTCTCGGAATCTTCAAGTCGCGCGCGCTTCTTATTCGGCTTCTTCTCTTCTTCTTCTTCGACGGCGATGCGCACGCACTCGCGCACGGCAGGCATTTTACACCCGAAAAACGGCGTCGAGTTCTTCAGGTAAGCCATCGACCATCGCCGCGTCGCCTCCGTACCTCGACGTTCGAGATGTTCTAATACCCGTGCGCTCAACGCACTCGCCTTGGACATGGCTGTCGCGTCCATAAATGACGACTTTAGTCTTGAAAGTCCAACGCGCGTTGAATCACCGCCTCGACGTCCTCAGCCGTCTTGATTCCATTCAGTACCACGCCCTCGGGATTCACCTTGACGTTTGGCCCATCCGCACATTCCGAGAAGCATCGAACGCCCGTGACTTTGATCATCCCGCACGACGCCTGGTCGCTTTGGGAGAGCATTTCATACGTTTTCAAGGCGCCCTTCCTCTTACACTCTTTGGAGGAGCACACGAGCAAGCACGGTGGCGAGTCGTCGTAGTACTCCGTGGCGCGACACCGATGACGGGAGCGTTTGTGTGCGGGTGCGCGGCGCGGCGCGAGTGCGAGCGCGTGTGCGGCGGAGGTGATGAGCGACATCTTACGCGCGACGTAAAGTGAAGTGGATAGAGCGGCGGTCGGGAGTCGGGGAGTCGGGATGAATATTACATATAGTTATATAGTTCACCAGGCACCGGGGTTTGGTGGTGATGGGTTTCTATCGACGGTATCATGCGCCGAGTAAGGCGTCGGCGCCGTACTTGGCGATATACTTGGCGATGATTGCGTCGTCGACGTCTTCTTCGGCTTGCTCTGGTCCATCAGAGTCGACGAATTTAATTTTTGGGTAATACTCTTCCGCCACTTCGCTCGGGTCATAGGGTTCGTGTGGAACATCGCCGTATTCTAGTCGAAGCTCGGCGCGCAGGGCGCTGTCGTCGTCGATTGCGAGTTCGCTTGGACGTCTGAGCTTCAATCCATCGCCTCGGAGAGGAGTCGTTTTCGCCGGCGCGAAATTTGAGCTTTTGGGATCAAACTCCCCCGTCGCTGAAACTTGAGTTTCCAACTTTGAACGCCGCACGTGGTCATTAATCTCTTCCGCTAGTTGACGTACAGAGTCACTCACAGAAGGTTCGGAATCTTGATTGAAGTCGTCGTGTTCCTCTCGTTCATCAAAGTCATCGTGGCGGCGTCTGATTTCGTACTCGAGTTCGTCCTCACCATAGTCCTTCTCATCTTCCTCGTAATCATCATCATCATCATCATCATCGTATTCGTCGTCGTAGTCTTCGTCAGACATGACGGACGCCGACGCGATCGCTTGACGAAGAGATTCAATTTCCTTCTGCAAGTACTCCATTTGCGCTATGTGCTCGGCGCGTTCTTCGTCATCGCTGTCGCTATATTCGTCGCTATATTCATCCTCGTCTTCGTCCTCCTCCCCCTCCTCCTTTTCATTACCGTACACCTCAGCGCCATAAACCTCGGGAGTCACGGTGAAATATTGAGGCGCGACGCCTTCGTCCACTGGCGTCGCTCTCGCAGACGCTTCTTCACCCGGAAACGCAATGAAGTCAGCGCCGTATGGCGTAAACGGTGAGCTCGCATGCGACGCATCGACTTCGTAAAAGTCAACAGCACCCTTATTTTTGAGATAGACGGCGAGCAAGTACTTGCCACGCTGCGTGAGCTTGTACAAACGCTCTGAGCACGCAAAGCGCACGCACGCCGCCCATACCGCGACGTCGTTCACGCTTTCAACGCCTTGTACCCAGACCCCGGTCACGGGCTCCAACTCGGTCCCACACGCGGTTTCATCGAGAAATACTACCCTACGCGTGCGATCAAGAGTGATGAATCCCGTGGTGACGCGAGGATTGTCGTCACACATCGACAGCGCGCGAGCGTCGAGCGACGTCGGATTCGCCGCCAACCGCGGCGCAAATATCGGCTTCAACGCAAAAGCACACGTGGGTACTTCAATCGCCACCACAACTCGAAGTACAACCTTCGCTAACTTGACGTCGCCGTCGTCCACGAGCGTCGCCACTGCACGCATGGGCCAAAACATTGCTGGACACAACGGCTCGTCGCTCGCGCACGCGGAGTAAAACGTCTGTCGCAGCGTCTCGGCGTCATCCCATGCGGTGCCGTGCAAGTTTGTCGCCACCTCATGCGTACTCGCGTGGCCATCGTACGGTATCAATGTCATGATCATTTCACTCGTGTGGTCCAATCTGCCATCAACATCGACATCCCCTTCTTCGTCTTCGTCGCTTTTCGCCAACCGAACCGTCACGACGCCGTCCAACAACTTATTCACCCCAATAGCCCGAATTTCCGCGCTCGATGCCGCCCCGCGCGCATCATTATCACCATTATCAACGCTCACGAGGTCCTCCGCGATCATGCGCGCCATCTCGCGCGTGCATTCACCAGGAAACTTGACGCGAGGCGCGTACGCGTACGCGTTTAAAACGCTCCCCGACGCGCTCGAGCTCGCATCCGCGCTCGCATCGGTGTCATCCCACAGAATCGTCCGCGACGCTGGAAAGTTTGCATGCGCAGACGCGCGCACCGACGTCGCTGCCTGTACCGCAGCGCGCGCGCGTCGAACATCGACTGTCCCGGCGAATGCATCATCACCTCGCGTCTTGGCATCATCATCCCCGCCCCTGACGACATCACCGACGTCGTTGCGCCGCGCGCGATCGCACACATCACGACCACCATCATGCTCAACGCATTCGCCCGCGCCGAGCGTCGGGGCAAAGTACGCCGAGCTCACGCGCGACATGTTTTGACGATCTTTTGTGAATGCGCCAGTCAAAGATTAATCACCGTCACACGGCGTCGCGCGACGGATGCACGCGATGCGCGCGATGGCGATGGTGCAATCGACGACGACGGGGACGACGGCTCGAGTCGCGTCGTCTCACGCGGCGCGGGGGCGTCGTTCGGCGGCGTCATCTGCGCGCACACCGCGCGCGTCACCATCGGCAGCCGCGTCGTCGTCGGATGACGCGCGCACGAGCGCGGATTTCGAAGCGTTGTTCGCCTGGCTCGCACAGACGCACGGTGTGGATTGTTCGAAAGTGTCCGTGGGGCGGGACGACGTCGCGGGCTGGGGGTTACGCGCGCGGAAGGATTTAGGGGTGAATGAGTGCGCGTTATCCGTACCTCGCGCGGCGTGGGTTACGGTGGATAAAGCCAAGGCTGATGGCGAGATTGGTGCGGCATTGAGCGATGCGCAGTATAATTTAGCGTCATGGACCACGCTGGCGCTGTATGTGTTGAAAGAGCGCGAGCGAGGGGATAAGGCAAAGTTTGCTGCGTACGCGAAGACGCTGCCGAGGACGCTCGACGCGCCGTTGTTTTGGTCGGCGGAGGAATTGGCCATGATTGCGGGAACGCAGTTGTTAGACAACGCGGCGGGGTACGATGCGTATATTCGACAAGTGTACGATGATTTATCGCAGGATTTCTTTGTCAAATACGCGGATGTGTTTGACGTGAACACAACGTTTGACGAGGCGAGCTTTCGATGGGCGTTTGGCATTTTACGTTCGCGCGCTTTACCTCCGTGTGAGGGTGCGAACATAGCGCTCATTCCTGGATTAGATTTAGTCAATCACAGCTCCTTGAGCTCGGCAAAGTGGTCCACGATGGGCGGTATTGTTGGTGCGGTGAGCGGATTATTCGGCCGAGGCGGTGACAACGCCACCATGCGCGTCGACGTCGACCGCGCGGTGAAAAATGGCGAACCAATCTTTGTGAATTACGCCCCGCAAGGGATTGATTCGCAATTCGCACTCGATTTCGGATTCGTGGATGCCATCACGCCCTCACCAGGCTACGCTCTCACGCTGTCTATTCCCGAAGATGACGTGAATTGTTTCGATAAACTCGACGTCCTCGACGTGTGCGGCTTGGGCGAATCCCCCACGTTTACGTTGCGCGCGTATCAAGATCCCGACCCAGAATTACGCACGTTCTTGCGGTTATTAAACTGCAAAGGTCAAGACGCATTCTTACTCGAGGCATTATTCCGCCAAACGTGCTGGCAGCTCATCTCCGAGCCACTCAGCGCGGAAAACGAAGCCGATTGTTGCGCTTCGATGACCAACGGCGTCGCCGGAGCGCTCGCCCGCTATGAAACGCGCTCGCTCGACGAAGAAAAAAACGCGTTGATGCAAACCCCGGGTTCGTTAACCACACGAGAAGAAATCGCCGTGCGCGTACGATTGGGTGAAAAATCCGCCTTGATCGAAACCGCCTCTTTCTTCGACGTCATCGCAAGTCGTTTAGATAAGCTCGAATACTACCAAGAGCGTCGCTTGCGTTCGCTCAATTTGCTCGACGAAGACGGATCGAGCACGTACGACCCGTTCAAAGAAACCATGGCGTGAGCACCATGCGGTGACGACCGTCGCCATGCCCCGCGCAACACATAGTTTATGTATTCACATCACATCACATCACGTCACGCATCATCATCCGCATTCGTCGACATTCGACCATCCGCCCAACGCGGCGCGGCGGTTGTTGATTTTGAACCTCTGGCATTGGCGATCGAAAACGGGTGAGGCAATCGGCATTCGCCGTGGTCAGAGCGCGACGCCACGGGTGTGCGGGCGTCGCGATTGACGACAACCAACGCCACTGAACACTCTTCGGCATCGAATCATCCATACCCTCCTCGTCGTCGACGACGGTTGCGTGATTGATTGCTCGTCGTGTGGTGACTGTGGATCTGGATTACACGCACGAAAAGTCACCCGCACACGATGGCGTTTAATAAGATGTTTGGTGGGGCGTTGATGCGGAATAAAGACACTGTTGAGGTTGACGCCAAGGCGCTGGCTGGGCTGGTGTCGACGTCGACGTCGCAGCGAGGGTCGCGCGCGCCGTCGGAGGCGTCGACGCGCGTGGGAGGCGCGCGTGGGCCGGTGCCGGTGCGTGAGGTGGATTATAAATCGGTTGCTCCGCGCGTAGGGTTACGAGCGGGGGATGTCGTGGCGTTCGTGACGCCGGATGAGGGGTTTCCGTATACCGTGCGCGAGGTGGAGGATGATTCTCGTGGGGACGTGGAGACAAAGTACAAATTTGCGTGCGACGTGGACGCCAAGGGGAGCGCGGCGAGTTTGCGCGAACGACGCGAGACGCAGTTGGAGGTTTTACAACACAATGGATTTATTGGCTTTAGAAGCGCGTTCGCGCGGGATCGATTGTTGCAAGCGACGCGGCAATCGAGGAACCGGTTGGTGTTTGCGAGCGCGAATTTTGGAACGTGGGAAGAATGGGTGCTCGACGCGCAAGAAATGCAAAAGTTGAACGACGCGGCGTGGATGCGATGTGAAGTGACTTTAAAACATCGTCGTTTAGATGCGTACACGTTGAAGGTGACGCTTGTGCGCGTTGGGCGTATCGTCGGTGGGGGCGACGGCGATGGCGACGACGACGAATACAGACTCGGGCCGAGCGTGTCGCGACAAAGTACCCCGGGTGGTACTGTTAAGGCGTTGAGCGCGGTCGACCGCTGGCGATTATCTCGCGAAGATCAAGACGATGGAACGCCGAGCAAGGCGCCGCACGCCATGCATGCCATGGGTGGTGCGCTCATGAAGGAATGGGCCGCGGCGTTGGAGAAGGAAGTATCCGCGCGCAAGCTTGTCGAACAAGAGCTTCACGAGCTTCACGAGGCAGATGACAAGCTTCGCGAATGGGCGTTAAACGAACTCAACCGTTTACGCGCATTTGCACAGAAAGAAGTCGACTCACTCGCGAGCGAAGTTGAAGAGCGTAACAAAAAGATGACGGATTTGAAGCAGCAGCGACGCGCGCTCGAGCTTCGGTCAAAGATGCTCGAATCGCTCGATGAGGAGCGCTTGCAAGCGGTGTTGCGCGCATTTCAGCGAATTCAGACTGGCAACGTGTTGAAGAAAGCCTTTGCTCATTGGCGTCGAACGACGCAAGGCTTGTCGAAAATGAACAACATTGAACTCGCATTTTCCAAGTATCATAGCAAAGAGCACAACAAGAAGCTCTTGTCTTCTGTGATCAAGACTTGGCGACGAGAGTTGGCGCAAAGCAAGCGCGTTCGACGTGTGTACAGCTCGGTGCTTAATCGGTTCAAGTATGTTGCCTTTAGAACGTGGGCAAACGAGATGCGAAATAACGCTCTTCGCCGCGGGGTGAACGACCGCATCGCCCCGAGCGGACGCGTAGCGGCGTATTTGAATGGTGCCCTTTCGGTTGGTTTTCAGATGCGCGGAGAGCGCAAGCAGCACCAGCGTAAATCGGCTGTCGTCGCATACGCGCAAACTCTTCCTGGAGGCGTGCGCACGGCGTTAGTCGCCACCGCGTTTGATGTTGGATTGGAGTGCGAGAACGCCGCAACGTACAAGCTCACCGACGCGCTCAGCGACCCAGTCGGCGCGATTAATCTCGCGCGTCAGTCGGCATTGCGAAACGTCGCAGATGACACTGTCATGGCGAGTGAAATCGCATTCGCATTCGACCAAGGGATACTAGTCGCATCACGAATGATCCAACTTCGTTATATGCACATTTGGGACAACGCGGACACGGTGCAAGAAGCCATGGCGTTAACCGCGGCGTTTGACACAGGCGAAGACCAAGCAAACATTGCCCCTCACGCGCGCGCAAAGGCTCGGCAGCAATTGATGCAATCGCTGAAGTCTACTCCACCTAGCGAAGCGAAAGTCATCCGAAGTGCGTTCTACCGTGGCAACTACTCTCGTGACTTTGCTGAGGAGCGAAAGTCGCGCGTGCACGTGCCCGACGCGTTTACGGCTGGTTTAGAGGCTGGGCTGTGCCGATATAAACGACGAGAAATCGCGTCCCAGGCGGCGAGTGCAGAGGAGTATAATGCAGTCGTGACTGCGTTTGATAGCGGTATTGCTCTCGCGTGCTTGTCCCTGGTAGCAACCACTGATTCGCGCGCGGAATTGGTGTTGGGCTCCGCCGAGGACGGCGACCGAACGACGGTGGCGTGGATGCGAGAGACACTGCTGACGACTATCGAAGTCGCCGCCGGAAATATCGCTTCTTCGACTTCCGAACTCGTACTGCATAAGATTTATCACCCTCTTCGCATGGATATGCTTCGCAATACGTTCAAGATGTGGGTGAAATCTCACCGCGATCAGAAGGAGGAAGATCTCGTGGCGAGTCGATTCTCCGCCCGACGCGAGCGACGCTTAAAGAAGGAAACGTTGATTTCGTGGCACAACGAAGTTGTTACGGGGAAGAAGCGACAATTGGTGCTCGCGCGCGCTGTGAAGAAGATGCGCAACGCCAAGCTGAATCACTTCTTTTTGACGTGGTACGATAACGTCGCCAAGTGCACGCGCGACAGAGCCGTTTTGACTCGCATTCTTTGTCGCATTCAACATCGATTACTTCAATCTGCGTTTTCGAAGTGGGCCGAGCTTTCGGGGAAAGATGAGCGCATCGATCGCCTCGCCGCAATCATGAATGGCCGCATGCGACGCGTCGAGCTCGCCAAGGCTTTCTCTGGTTGGCAAAGCAAGGTGCAAGACGCCGTGTTAAATCGCCAACGCGCGTCGAGCTTCTTGTTACGCTACACCAAGTCGTCGCTTTCAAAGGCGTTTAACACCTGGGCTGAGAATGCGCAAGAGAATGCGATCCACCGCCGGAAGTGCGAGAAGGTCGTCGTACGAGCCCGCAACCGGTTGGCTTCGGCGGCGTACTTCCAATGGCGCGACCTCGTGCAAGACAACCGCAAGCGTCTCAATTCGTTGCAGCGTTTTGTGACTCGTATGCGTTCGCGATCAATGACCAAAGCGTTCAACCAATGGTACGGCATTTCGCGAGATGGTGCGCGCAGGCGCGAAATGTTACATCGCACGTTTAGCCGCATCAAGAATGAAACCTTGAGTCGATCATTCAACAGTTGGCACGAGGCGACGATTGAGCGCGTGGAAACAAGGATGAAGTTACGTAAGGTTGTCAATCGCATGCTTCGTTTGAGGTTATCTCAAGCGTTCACGGTGTGGAGCGAGAACACCACCGAGTTGTTCCGTCAGCGCGTGTTGATCCAGAAGTTTGTCTCTCGCGCGACCAAGCGCACCATGGTGCAGTGCTTTTACTCGTGGGTGGATTCCATCGAACAAGCCAAGACGGCGTCCAAGGCGTTGGCGTACCGCGATAGACTCATCGCCAACGTCATCTCGCGCACCAATCGTTCGACGCTTCGCAACGCCATGGCAAAGTGGCGCGAGGTTGTCGAGGAGCGTGAAATCCATCGCGAGATGATTCGACGCAACTTGCGCGCCAAACGCGTGGCGATGAATTTCTTCATGAATTGGTACTGGGATGCGTTTGACAACGACATTCAGGAAACCATGGCGGATATGTTTGGCCAGACTCGAACGTACATGAACGAAGTATTCGAAGACCGCGGCGCGCTCGACTTTGATGGCGTCGACGACGACGACGAAGGCGTGTATTCCCCGCCGCCACCCTCGTTCCGCGACGGCGGCGCCAGTCGACCTCCCTCTGAATTCCACACGCCAAGCAAGATGCGCGACGACGACGACGACGACGACGACGTAGATTCCATCCCTGTACGTCTCGTCCGCGACATCCAGGGTAGAAGTCCCGCATTCCACGGCGACGACGACAACGAAATGTTCTCTGACATCCAAGACGCCGGCGGCGACGCCTTCATCGATTAACCGCCGCGCCGCTCGCGTAGCCCTCACATAGCATAGCACAACGCACCATCGCGTGCATGCAACACACTTAACACAAAACAAAAAATATCAAAAAATATCGCCATTGGACGACTTCGTCAAGGAAGTCCACCGTACACAGAAGGAGACTCGAACTCCTGATCTCCTCGGTGTAAACGAGGCGCCTTAACCAGCTGGGCCATCCGTGCGTGCGTATATGGGCATGGCGTGTCTTTAGCCATCGCGTGATTACGCGCACCTCCGCGTCCGAGACCGTAGTGTGCGCGAGCGAAGCCATACAACGAGAACGTGGTGTACATGAACAGATTCGGGGATATGAGTATGTATGCAAAAGTTATGGGTATAGTGTACGCGCACACACGCGCGCGTCCACGCCGATTGTAGACGGTGGTTGCGTGCCGACGCCACGCCTCGACGCGCGATGGCTGAGGCATGGGTGAGCCCGCTCGACGTCGACGTGCATTCGCGCACGACGGTGGATGAAGATCTCGAGCGCGCGGTGGCGTCGTCGGGGGCGTACGCGCGCGCGGCTCGAGCGCAGGCGTTCACGCGGGATGATTTCGCATCGCCCGAGGCGCGCATCGCCGCGCTCAGCGTCGATGGGTCGACGACGACGACGTCGTCGCCGTCGTCGTTCGTGCCCAAGGTGGTCATCGTCGGCGTCGGGAGCGAGGCGGGCGCGGACGCGTGCGAGGCGGCGGCGCGCGCGGTGAGCGCGCGGACTCGAGGCGTCGTCATCGCGAGCGACGCGCGCGAGATGACGCGTCGCGCGCCGCATTCAGGAACGGGAGAGAAAACGCACGCGTCGTTTTTGACGCCGTCGGTATCGTCGCCGCAATCGTCGTGTACGATGTATGAGGACATCGAGCGAGGGGTGATATTCGTGGAGACGCGATGCGAGCTCGTTGCGGCCGGAGCGCGCGCGTGGGCGAAAGAAGTCTTACGCGCGTGTGGTTGCGTCGCGGGCGCGCCGACGCGAGTTTTAATTCTCACTGGGTGTTCGGAACTCGAGACATCGGAGGCGGAAATGAGTCACGAGCTGATTGATTCCGTGCAAGCGTACGCGTTGGAGACGTCGGCGGTCAAGGCGAACGCGGCGGCGTGGCCGCCGGCGCCTCGGCCGTTACCGATTGGTGTGTTCTTGCCATCAAACGGTGCGGCGGCGTTGTTGACGATGTGTGAGATGTTGAATATCGAGGCGCGAGCGGTGGCGATTCCGGAGAGCGAACCGGTACGCGTGATGTTTGCGGGGGCGGATGTGAACGCCGCGCGCCAGGCGGCGGCGCACGCGGCTGAGGTGCTCGGATTTGAGTTTACGTGCGAGTTTAAAACGCGCCGTGCTCCGATTCGCGCCGATAACGTGTACGCGTAGAAAACAAAATAATAGAGCGAGTTTAATGATTATTACGATTGTTATTATTACCGGTGAAATGATGTATACAGCGTCGACGAAGGCGTCGTCGCACAAAAAAATTTATAATAATTCAGCGCGTTAGCGCGTTACACAAAATTTTGAGCGTCGGCGTACGATTGAATCTCAATTGGCAAGACCGGCGAGTTCGGACAGTGCTTTCGGACGATATTGACGACATCGATGACGAGTTTTTGTCGTCCGAGAACGAACGCGGCTTTATCGGGCTTGTCTGGACCGTAGTAGACGTCCCAAATGTACGACTCGATTTGCACCACGATGTGGTCGGCTTCAATCTTCTTCGCAAAGACCATTGGTTTCTTGTACGAAAGATGCACCGCGCGCGAATTTTCCAAGTACGTTCTGAGTTCTGTAGTCATGGCTTCGATACTGTTGACGTCTGGAAACGCGATGCGGAGTGAAGGTCCAAAGAATTCATACTCTGCTCGCGAACTGTTGATGACGTTGGCGCCTAAAAAGTAGCCATTCGGAATGGTAGTAACCTTGCCATCTTTGGGAATGAGCTTGGTTTGGTACCATCCGATCTCGGCAACTTTGTAATTACTGACGTTTCGTTCCTTGGAGTCGCGATACTTGCCACCACCTCCGGTGAGGTAAATTTTCTCGCCGACTTTAAACGGGCGCAAAACGGCGAGCACCAAACCTCCGATTAAGTTACTAATAAAGTCCTTAGCCGCCAAACCGAAAGCCAAACCCCCGAGACCACCAAAGGAGAATAGAACTTTAGCCGGAATACCAAACGCACTGAGCGTCAACATGAGCGTGGCAACAACCATTAGGGCGGATGTGAGACGCGTGATGACGAATTGCACCGACGTATCGTTACCCGTCAGCGAGGGAAACACCTTCGTCAAAAATGGTGGGAGATACTTTTGCACAAACATGATTGACATAACGCCCGCTGAGAGCGTGTACGAGCCTTTATCAAAGCCCACGCGAATAGGCAAGGGAATGTCCCATTCGGTTGAGAGTTGGTCGATTAAATCGCACGCAATGTCAAATATCCAAGATATCACAAACAACGCCTGTACGACTTGCATCGGGGCTTTAAACCACGACAAAAATGAGTTATCGAACGGTTCTTGCGTACGCGAAGCATCAAACTTCGACTTCAAGCTTTGAATGGCGTTGTGTAACTTTTCCCGCCCTTGGCGAATGCACCAGTTCCACACGATGAGCACCCACACGTCGTCCACGCCCCAGTTCTCTTGCGTCTTCTCCTCAAACTTCGCCAACGCATAGCCGACACTTTGCAAGCCATCTTTCATCGTCCTCGTCGTCGACGTGCGCACGCGCGTGCGTAAATCATGAAAATCACGGCTCAATTTCGTCGTCAAAGACGTCGTCGGTTGCGCATTCGCCGTCTTAGCCGCGTTCGCCGCGTTCGCCGACCCAGGTATCAACGTCATCGACGCTGCGCCAATCAATAACGCCACCACCACGCGTCGCACGAACTCCCGCACGCGATCGATCGTCGCCTCCGACGTCGCCGCGCGACCGCCGATTCCGACGCCGTCGTCGACGTCCCGCGCGGGCGCGCGCGCGCGCGCCGCCCCCCACGCCTCTCCCCCCCTCGCGCCGCGCGCCCGCGCGCCCGCGCGCGCCCCACGCCCCACACCCCACACCCGTCCACCACCACCACCACCGTCGTCGCCGTCGTCACCCACGACGCGACCCGCGCCCATGACGCGCGTCGCGCGCGCGCACCCCACCAACCGTCGGCGCGCGCTCGACCCCTCGACGCGCGCGCGCGCCCCCGCGTGCGTCGTCGTCGTCGCGCCGACGCCGACGCCGACGCCACCGCGCCATCGTTCGCCTCGCGCGGGACGCACAACCATCGTCGTCGTCGCCGTCATCGTCGTCGTCATCGTCGTCGTCGTCGAATGCCGACCGAATGCCGACCGAATGCCGAGCGCACTTTTTCACCCAAAAGTCGTCGGCGTAAATAAATACCCATACTTTTTGCCACCCCATCGCACCCCGCGAGTGCGTTGGTGATGAGTCCTTTTGCAGAGTGGTGCTCAAATGCTTGAGCATGGATTCTAATTTTTTAGGTCTTTTACAAAAAAACGTCTATTTCAACGCTCTACGAGTTGTCTACGCACGAATTCTAGCGCATCGTCACACCATGGATTCCCCATCCATCTTGAAGACCTTCGACGGTATCCTTAATGTCGAGGCTCGTTTTTTTTTTTTCAACCGGCGCGCGAAATAGCCTACTCAATGGGATATTTCCCATGGGGTTTATCCCATTGGGTAGGCTAATTTTAGCCTACTTTGTCCAGTCAAAATTCTCCCAAAAGTCGTCGGCGTAAATAAATACCCATACTTTTTGCCACCCCATCGCACCCCGCGAGTGCGTTGGTGATGATTTTAGGGTTTAGGTGATGAGTATCTTGAAGACAAAGAAGCGGATTTTGGATTTGATCAATGATGACGAGTTTCTTGATAATTCCCTCTCTTGTTTCTCCTTCGAACATGAACTTCGGCGAAGAACTTTTTGTTTCTCGACCAGGCTTTTTTTTTGTGTCACACGTCGACGCGACGCGACGCGACGCGACGCGACGCAGGCGCATACGCGACGCGCGCACCGAACGTTTCCATCTATCGCCTCGCCTCGCCTCGCCTCGCCTCGCCTCACCCGAGACGCGCGCGCGCGGCATCATCGTGCGCGGCATCTTTTGCGTGGATTCATTCATTCATTTGGTTTTGAACGCAGAGCTGTCGATCGATCGATTGGAGACGCGCGAACGAACGAACGAGGGGCGCGCGCGATGGGGTCGTCGTCGAGTGCGAGCGATGCGTCGGTGTCGTCGTTGGCGATACGAGCCGTGAGTGGGGACATCGTGTCGAGGTACGGCGCGGCGGAGGCGACGTTGGGGAGCATGACGCGCGCGTGGGCGCGAGGGGGAAGTAGCGACGGGACGACGACGACGAAGACGACAAAGGGTACGGTGGAGGAGACGAAGACGAGTGCGAGGGAGACGTTGAAGACGATATCGAATACGATGTTTGCGAGTGAGGTGACGCAGGGTGTGCGCGAGGTGGCGGCGGCGGAACGCGCGGCAAAGTCGAAGAAGACGAAGACACAGACAAAGACAAAGACGACAACCGCCGTCGCGACGACTCAGGTGCTGCCATCGGCGAAGAAGACGATGAAGAAAGAGACGAAGAAGGTGGTTGAGGTGAAGGATGTCGCGGTGAATGCGAAGAAAACCAAGGCGATGACGCCGACGAAGGAGGAGGCGCCGGCACGCGGCGTCGAGGCCAAAGTCGAGACTAAGGCTGAGGCCAAGACGAAGACCAGTAAGGCGCGCGGTGCCGCCGCGTCCACGGCGGTGCCGGGGGATGCGAACCCCGCGATTGAAATTGTCAAGTTTGTGTTGCCTGCCATTTGCGGGTGGCTCGCGCGTCAACGCAGCGTCAGCGCGTTGAAGAAAAAACTGGAGGATATGACTATGAAAAAAGTCGCAAACGCGACCGAGGCGAACAAGCTCAGGCGAGAAATTGTCGATTTGCGGGACGAATTAAAACGTGCATCGAGCGCGTTTGAGGACGCGCAAGAGTCTGCAGAGACAATGATGGCGCGAAAGACGGCTGGCAAGGAGATAAAGATGAAGCAGATGGCACTCGACCATGCCGAGCAGTTACGCAAGGAGCGGGCGGAATGTTTTGAGGAGGTGCGCGCCGCCAAGGCGCTCGAAGTCGGTGCACGTTGGCGAGAAGAAGCGTGTCGGAAGATGAAAAATCGTGCGATCGAAGAAGCCGCCGCGTTGGAGAAGAAAGTCGCCGAGCTTGAGAAAAAGCTCAAGGATATGCAAGAGGACAAGCGCAAGGAGACGCAAGAGAAAATAAAGGGAACCGTACTCAACGCCGTAAAGAGTTTCCAATCGTTTGGCCGTCGTTCGAGTGCGAACAAGGAACCCGTTGTCGAAGAAACGCCGGCTGCGGCAGCGCCTAAAGAAGAAGAAACTGCGCCCGTGGAAAACGCTCCGCCCGTCGTCGTTTCGCCAAACAAGTCTAAAAACAAGAAAAAATCCAGAACGAAGAATCGATAAGACTGTCGGGGTGATTCTAAATTCAGAACAACACAAGGCGACGCGCCTCGCCGTTCGCGTGTACATTACATTACGTTCTTTGTTGTGAATATTCAAAAGCAAGCTGAACTTTCTAAAACAAGAAAAACTCTTTGAGTGCGCTTTTTCCCTCGTGAATCAACCCAACCAACGAACGCTCCGGTATCATCCGTTACTACAAATCAACACATTTCGTTATCCTTTCAACTTTAAAGTGTCTTGATATCGCCCGACACCGCAAGTTCTCCGACGAGCGTCAAAAACTTCAACACCTCAGAGCAGTCGTGAAGGCTAAACTGAGCCGCGGTCACTTTGGGCGTGGACGCGACTAAAAATCCCGCACCCAGCGTGTCCCCGAGCTCTTCGTTAATCTCCATAAACGCGTCTTCGTCGGTAACGTCGTCGCCAATGTAAATCGTAAACACGTCTTCGCTCTTGAAGCCCTTCTCGGCGAGCTCTGGAAGCAACGCTTGGCGTAAATACGACAACGCTTTACCCTTGTCCCAAGCCACTCTCGGGCGAACTTCCCACACCATCTTACCGTCGTGCTTAATCAGGCACTCCTCTGAGGCGCACATCTCATCCACGATGGCTTCGACTCGTGGTCGTAGTTCCTCGGATACCGCGCGGTAGTGCGCCGACACGCAAAACGTATTGTGCTCAATATTTGTCCCCGGAATATCTTTGAACTTTACTTCCAAATCTGCCGCCACACGGTCCATGACATCGAGCGCCCACTGTGCAGGCTGATGACGCAGCTTTGACTCCACGGGTCGTCCATCAATCGTCACCTTTGGCCCGGCGATGTCCAGCCCGTGCGACCCGGCGTAGTACAATTCATCCAACCCGATGAATTGCGACACCTTATGTCGACTTCTACCCGATATGATCGCCACCGGAAACCTTTGCGCACACAACCGCACCGCTTCACGCATCTCATCCGACATGAACGCCTTATCTGGCTCAGGCACGATGGGCGCCAGCGTCCCATCGTAGTCTAAAAACACCGTCAACAACTTGCCCTCGACGCGTCTCGCAAACTCTTTAAAATCCACAATCGCGTTCGGATGATATTTCTCACGCCAATCTCGATCATCATCCCAATATTGCGTAATCGTACCCATCGTCTCTGACCGTTTCACACGATTCGTGCGATCGCGCTCGAACGACTTACGCGTGCGCACCTCGAGCGGCGCCTCGAGCGCAATGTCCTTGTACGACATCGCGCCGCGCGCGCACCCAACGTCCCGTCCTCGACGCACGCGCGACGCCACACGCGCACACAAAAATTCACAAACACCCCACACCCAACCACCGTCGTCCACGCGCGCGCCTCACCCGCGAACGCCCGCGCCCCAATCGCGAACGCCCGCGCCCTCTCGGAACTCGAACTCGCCCCAACCTCGCGCCTCACTCGCGCTCGCACGCGATTCGCACGCGCGCGCGGTGTCGACAGACGGTCGCACGCGATCGATCGCGCTGTGCGCGCGCGTCGAACGGGTCCGCGGGCGTGACGACGTGCGTCGCGCGATGGCGGCACCAACCCCTGGGAATTGGTTTTCTGGTTTTGCCCCCCTGGGGGGGGGTCGTCCCTGGTCATCATTGGTCGATCGAAGACACTGTGCACGCATGGGCCACTCATGTCGCCAGTGGACGACGCCGCGGGGTCGCCGGGCGGCCGTCGATGATGACGATGGATGACGTTCCGAGCGCGTCGACCGCCGCCGCGACTGGCGGCAGCGCGTCGTGGCCCGCGACGTCGACGCCGAGTGCGTTTGGACACGCGTCTTCGCATCTTCATGCACATCATCATCATCATCATCATCTGTTGAGCGCGGGGAATCCGTTCGGGACGTCGCTCTCGGGTGGGATCGCGGCGCGGATGAACAACGAGGGTGGGGCGTCGTCGTCTGCGGCGGCGTCGGCGGCGGCGTTCGCGCCGTTTTCGCCCGTGGCGTATGAAGAACATCAGCGTAATCTTCTTCTTCAGCGACAGCATCAGCACCAGCGCGGGCGCGACGAGCCGATGATGATGATGATGGTGCCCGTGAGCAGCGTCACCGGTGGTGCACACGCGCCTAGTCTTGCGTACCCAACTATGGCGCCTTCGGCGCACATAAATGCAATGTATGCGTCGACGTTGACGCCGCGCGTGTTGCTCGCCGCCGGGGAGGCGCCCGTGTACGTCAACGCGCGACAATACCACGCGATTCTTCGCCGTAGACGTGCGCGTGCGCGCGAAGAGGCGCGGAATCGCACAAGTGATAAGCGTAAAGTGTATCCTTCTCGTTCAGCGCATGCGAAAAGGCGCCTGCGCGGGGCAAATGGGGCGTTTTTGACGCGCGAGGAGGTGCTCGCGGGCGCGGCGGGTCCCGAGGCGCAGGCGCGCGCGCGCGCTCAAGAGGCACAGAAAGCCGCCAAGGCGGCGGCCAAGGTGGCGAAAGCAGAGGCGGCGGCCAAGGCGCGCGAGGACGCGGCTGCGGCTGCGGCGGCTGCGGCGGCTGCGGCGGCAGAGGATCCAGAGGAGCCGGCGGCGAGCCGACCGACGGTCGACTGACGACGTCAAAGCCGAAGACAGTGGGAATAATCCAAAACCAATTCATCCATCCGCGCGCGAGATGGATGTTCTAGCTGTACACATTGACCCCTATATTGTACATGTACCATCATAGCGATTCTTGTCATCGTATCTCTCGCGAACAGATGCGTACCGACGCGTCTTCATTCGGCGCCTCTCGCGCGAGTCAACCCATCAACGCGCGAGCTCCTTTGCTTTGCGCACCGCAATGACGCCGCGCTCGCGCGCGGCATTCAACGCCATCTCGCGCATCGCATTCATCGCCATGGCGTGCGCGTGGATGTTCATTTTCACCCCGTTATACGGCGGTTCACAAGCGTGCGACATGTCATGGATGCATCCAAAGTTTACGCTCGAGCCCGACGTCGAGCTCGCGTCGTCCACGCACGCGCTCTACCGCTACGAGGACAGAATGTACGCATCGCACACGGATTCCTCACCCGCATCCTGCGTCGTCGCGGTGGTGTTCGTGCCGGGCACGGGTGGTGGGTACAAACAAGTACGAAGCGTCGGGAGCGCGAGCGCGCGAGCGCGCGGCGAGTCGTCGACTTCATCGTGCGACTTGCGCTACTACGCCGTCCATTTCGCCGAAGAACTGTCAATACACAACGCAGCGATCATGCGCCGACAAGGCGAGAGCGTGCGACGGGCGTTGCGCGCGGTCAAGGGATTGGAATTTGGGCATGAGCTAGCGAATGCGCGCGTCGTCGTCGTCGGGCACAGCGCTGGGGCGTACGCCGCGCTCGACGCCATCGCGGATATACATGACGAATTCGCCGATGTCACCGTGCTTGCGCTGGCGGCGCCGTTAGCGTGGAATCCAGTGGCACTCACGCGCGATGTGCGCGGGCACGTGAGAGATATTGAGCGTCGATGGCGCGCCAGCGGAGCCGCCGACGTCGTCGGTTTGGCCTCCGTCGCGGGCGGCGCTCGGGATCGACAGGTGAGCTCTTTAGCCATGGCGAGCGTCGATGCGTTGGTCGCGAAGGGAAATGATGGGGATAGAAACGGTGCGCGTGGCACGGCGTTCGCGGCGAGAGCGGATGCGCTGACCGCAGTCGGAGTGTCGACGGATCACCGGTGCGCGATGTGGTGCAAACAATTGATGGACGCCGCGGCTCGCGGGTTAGTAGACGCGTTTCCATCGGCGATGAGCGCGGCGCCGGCGTCGAGCGCGGCGCGCGCGCGCGTGCGTGCGATCGCTGATGCGTTAGGGTACGTCGAGTCGGGCGATGAGGCGCCGAGGCGCACGTTGGTGTTCGGATTGAACGCGCGCGCGTTTGAGGTTGTGCAAGAACGAGCGGCGAGCGGGCTCGCGGCGATCGTAGCGCACGCGTTCGTCGAGCCTACGTTCGGGCTCGGGTGCGTGTTTGCGTTGATATGTACAGCGTCGTCACCGTTGATTCTTCGCGACGAAAGTCATCGCGTGGAGTCGGTCATTGCGTCTTTCGCGGTGTACGCGGCGAGCGCTGTCCCGGCTCGCCGAGCGCTCGGCTCTGCGCGCCACCGCGAGCGCCTCGTGCTCGCCGCGTGCGGTGCGCTCGCACAGATCCCGAGCATCATCGCATGGGTACAGTGCGCGTTCGCGCACGTCATGTCTGCGTTCCCGAACGTTATGGACGCCGCGCGCGCGTCCCCGACGCCGATGTCACCGACGGATGCCTTTGCGTGCGCCGTCGTCAGCCTCTCCATGCGTGTCACGCCCGCATCCTACGTCGCCCCACCGCGCGCGATCGATCGCACCTTGGGTTGGATACTCGCCGCCATCGCTGCCGCACCGGGACGCGTGGGAGATATCGTCATTCCAATCGCCGTCGCGCACGCGTTTGCCGCCGCCCGCATCCACCGTCGCGCAAAGCGCGAATAATTATTTCCACCCCGGCACCCCGAATTCGTGCGCGCGCGCGCGACGCACGTCATTGTACACATCTAGCACGACCCTAGTTAGCGCGCACATAGGCGTGTGTAAAACCATGACGCATGAGCGTAGACATTCGACGACGCTTTACAGCGTCGAGCGCGACGCGTCCAACCGTCCTCACACCTGTGCGCGCGCTCTCTCGCTCATGCACGTCGCGCGCGGCGCCCGAGCGACGACGATGGCGCTCACCGCCGCGTGTCTCGCCTCGCCGCTCGCGTCGCGGCGCGCCTCGGCCGATGACGCGTCGCACAGCCGCGTCGCCAAGCCACCAGGCGACGTCGCAGCGTTAGAGCGCGTGCAGCTCATGTTTCGACACGGCGACCGCACACCCATCACCGCCACCGCGGAGGACTGCGACGGGGCAAACGCGACGTGGTCGTCGTTGACGCTCGATGCCGAGCGCTCGCGCGCGCTGGCGAGGCGAGGAGACGTGCGGGAATCATGGCGGGACAAGTTGTACCACCGCGGCTTGGCGTGGGAAGGTCAGCTCACGACGCGCGGCGCGGCGCAAATGCACGCGTTGGGGCGCGAGATTATTCGTGAGTGGTTGATTGAACGATGTGGATTTTTGTCGGGCGATTTCGCCAGGGTCGTGCGCGATGGAGAGGTGAAGGTGCGGTCGACGGCGGTGAAGCGGTGCGTGCAGAGCGCGCAAAGCGCGCTGGCGGGCGGTTGGGACGACGAGAGTGACGACGCGAGCGCGCAATTGGAGATAGAAGTGCGCGAGAAGGAGCGAGAGTCGATGTTTCCCAAGCCTGGGTCGGCGTGTGAGCGATTGAGTGTGTTATTTAAAGAGGCGTACGAACCGGCGGAGCACGCGTCGCGAGAGGCGTTCGCAAACGCGCCGCATTTGGCGCGCATTCGTGACGGTATGGAGGCGCAAAGGAACACTCGTGCTGGGCTGACGATGGTGTGGGATCCGCTGCAGTGTCGGGTGAATCACGGCATGGCGCTGCCGGAGGGCGTGCGCGAGTCAGATGTGGCCGAACTGCTGACGATGATGGAACGTCGGCATTTTACGTTCTTTTCTGACGCCGACGCCGCGTCTCTCGTCGGTGGTCGCTTGTTGCGGGAGATTTGCGAAGAAATGGTGTCGCCCGAAAAAGTCAAGCTTTGCATATATTCAGGGCACGATTCGTCTCTGATTGCGTTGTTTGCGGCGCTTGGCGTTCTCGGCGAAGGCGTTCGTGAGTGGCCAAAGACTGCGAGCTCGTTAATTTTCGAGACGTGGCGCATGCGCGACGGCACGCGAAGCGTGCGCGCGGTATATAACGGTCAACCACTCATGTTGACCTCGACATCGCGCGCGAGTGATGGGTTGACACCGTACGACGATTTTAAGGCATTCGTGGACTCACGCGTGCCGAGCGATTTCGCCGCGGCGTGTCGGGTGCCGTCCAAGCTCTAATACGTCACGTAGCTCTTCTTGAAACTAGGTTGTAGTGTTTTATTTCTTGTTCATCGCGATTGTAAGCTTTTACTACGATGCTATAGATCCTATCTCGCTATTTTTTGCCCTTGCCAGTCTTCCGTTTCTTGACTTTTTTGGGAATTTTCGTCTTCCGCTTCTCCGCGGCAGCCGCCTTTTGCAGCTTTTTCGCCTCCTTGCGCTCAGCCTTGACTTTATCTTTATCTACGACTTCTTTAGGAAACCGACGTCGTCCACCACCTTTGTCGTCGTCGTCGTCGTCGTCGTCGTCGTCATCATCATCATCGTCGTCGTCGTCGGAATCTAAATCTGAATATTCAGAGTCAGAATCGCCGTCGACGTCCATCTCGTCAACGTCATCCATGTTATCGCCGCCGCCTCTAACACCTCCATCACTGACATCATCTCCGTCTTCTTCTGCGACTTCGATCTTTTTCAACAACGTCGGCATAGTGCGCACACCACTTAAATCAGCCTCCATACCAGTAATGGTTTGGTAGTAGATGCCTTCGCTCTCGCCGCCACCTTGAATCAATCGACGTTGGTCGCGTTCGAACGAATCCACTTCATCGAGCGCGCGCGGAATGAACGCTTGGTGGAAGACATTGTCGGCAATTTCCTTCTCCGCCCGGCGCTCCATGGTGCCTTCAGGTAAATCATTTTGTGCGTCTGGATCCGCCGAATTCAATGCGTTGAGTTGAGCGTTGACGCGCTTCAAATCCACCGCTTGTTCCTCCGCGGATTCGCTCAAGCGTTCTAAAACTTGCTCCATATTATCGTCGTTAATCGCCGGGTCAGTGACAAAATCAAACAACTCTCGCACCGTCGGTACGGCCACGTCCTTCTTGGCAAAGTATTGAATGACGTGCAACAAATCCTCACGCAAGAAATCCAAACACCTCGGGTGGTCTTGATCCACCGATTGCGACACATCGATGATCCAAATCTTCCCTTCGTGAAAGAGCAAGTTATATTCGCTTAAATCTGCGTGCACCAAACGACACTTTTGGTACATCGCGCGCACGTCCACGATGAGTTCGGTGAAGAGCGAGCGGAGTTTCTTAACGCCAATGTCGGCGTCGCGCAGCCGCGGCGCGGCGACGCCATCCGTGCCGATGAATTCCATCACCAGCACGTGCGAGCGCAACATCGTCACTGTTGGTACGCGCAGACCCGCTTCTTTTAAACGAATCAAGTTGCGCATTTCTTTCTCAGCCCATGTTTGTACCATTTTCCGTGGATTTTTCTTCGAGTACCCGTTGCGCCAACGCCAATCGCCGCTCACGTACCGGTCGCGGTCTTTGAACACTAAAATCGATGTCTTATACACCTTGACTGCAAAATCCTCTACGCGCGTCGTCGTCGTCGTCGTCGTCGTCGTCGTCGTCGTCGATGTCACCGCACCGTCCCCATCATCGCGCGCCTCGACGACCATTTTCCTCGCGTGATACACGTTTGCCTCCTTCCCCGTACTCACGCACCCATGAATCTCCGTAAACACCTCTCTCGATAACATCTTAAATAAAATCAGCATCGTCCGTGGATCCAATGCCTGTTCCACCGTCGCTCGATCCTCCTTATCCTTATTCAACGACGCCAGTTTATCATCCTTACGCGCGCGCTCCTTCATCGCGTTTGACACCTTGGACGTCACCGTTCCCGCGTCCAGCGCGCTCCCACCATCCCCGGCGTGCCTGGCGCTCACCCGCCCTTGCCCTTGCCCTTGCGCGCCACCAACGACGCGCGATTTATTCATCGCCCCTCCGTTCGCATTCGGCCTCACCCGCGTCGTCGACGCTTTCGACAACGCGCTGGACCCGCTGGCGTTGGAGCCGCCGCCGCCACCACCCTGCGCGATCGTTGCGCCCGCGCCCGACGTGCGCGCGCGGTAATCCTCCAGCGCGTCCAGCGCGTCGAGTCGCGCGTTAATCTCTGCGTCCTCGTCCGCGGCGTCGGAGTCGGAATCGAACGCGTCGACGTCGTCGTCGTCGTCGACGTCGTCGTCGCGTCGCAAGGCGATGCCGCTGAGCGCTTGACGAATGGCGAGCAGCGCGTCGGCTTGCGCGCGTTGTTCGGCGTCGGCGTCGTCGGTGGTTATCGTGTCCATCGCGTGCGTCGTGGTCGTCGCGAGCGCGGGCGCCGATAGCGATGGTGGCGGCGTCATCGCGCGCGAAAGGGTCGCGCCGCACACTGATGGGTGATGCGATTGCATGGCGTCATAACGCGACGCCGTCGACTCGACGACGGGCGCGCGATGGGCGAGATGACGGCTGCAGACGATGCGTCGTACTACGATCTGGATGGCATGGACACCGGGGGCGAGGGCGAGGGCGCGCGGTCTACGGCGCGCGAGCGACAGGAGGCGCTGTTGAAAGAGTTCGAAAGCCGACGGAGGTTACGCGCGACGCACGCGCCGACGGACGATGCGCAGGTGCGCGCGATGCTGCGAAGGTACGAAGAACCCGTGACGCTGTTTGGTGAGCGACAAGCCGAGCGTCGGGAGCGGTTGAGGGGGATTTTAGCGGCGTTGGATGCGAGGGATGGGGGCGAGCTCGAGACGTCGGGCGACGTCGCGGGCGGGGGCGCGGTTGTCGTGGATGCGAGCGGTGTGGGCGCGTACCAGAAGGAAATTTTTTACACTGAAGGTACCGATGGATTGTTGCAGGCGCGAGTGGATTTGGCTGAATTTTCTTTGCCTCGCGCGGCGAAGCGCGTGGCGGAGCAAAAAGCGAAACGAGGCGAACGTGGAGGCGACGAACGACGCGCGATGGATGATATCGTGTTGTCGACTTCGGCGTTTACCGCACAATGCAGTGAGATTGGCGACGCCACGCGTCCGTTGTGTGCGGTGCGGTTTTATGACCAAGGTAAGCGCGCGGTGAGCGCGAGTTGGAGCGGAGAAGTGCGCGCGTGGACGTGCGACGCCGCGGCGGGCAAATTGAGCTCAAATCTTGTCATCAAGGCGACTGAGCATAGAATCACTGGATTGGATGCGTACCATGATGGGTGTGCCATTGCGACCGCGCACGCGGACGGTACGGCGGCGATTTGGAGCGCCGATGGTGAGAGGCGCCGCGAGCTGAAGGGGCACGCGTCGCGCTGCGGCAAAATTGCCTTTCACCCGCGAGACGGCGGTCGATACGTCGCCACCGCGGGGTTCGACGCCACCTGGCGATTGTGGCACACGGAAACGGGTGAGGAGTTGTTGTGCCAAGAAGGGCACTCCCGCGAGGTGTACGATGTGGGATTCCACCCCGATGGCGCGCTCGCGGCGTCGGTGGGGTTGGACGCCATCGGTCGCGTGTGGGACTTGCGTCTCGGCAAATCGATTAGCGTCTTGCGCGGGCACGTCAAACAGATTCTATCCGTGGATTTCGCCCCGAATGGCTATCACATCATCACCGGTAGCGACGATCGAACGGTGCGCGTGTGGGATTTACGCAAGAATGCGGCGTGCGCGTACACGTTGGCGTCGCACTCGGCGCTCGTGTCGTGCGTACGATACGAAAAGACCGCGACACACGGCGCGTTCTTCTCATCCTGCTCCTACGATGGCACGGTATGCATTTATTCCGGAAGCGATTTCGCGTTGAACACCAGACTCTCCGCGTCATCCTCGTCGTCCTCATCCGTGAATAAACTCACATCCGTCGACGTCGCGGGCGACGCCCTCGTCGCGTGCGGTTTCGACAAGACGCTGAAAATGTACACTAAAAAGTAGTACCACCACCTCGAGTGGTACTACTTATTAGTCCTAGTACTTGTAGCCTTTCTATAAACTAAACCAACAAAAAGTATGCGCGTACGAATATTCATTCATCGGCGAAATCCATGATAGTGCTACTTCGCGAACTCGGTGTCTTCGAAGAAAAGCAAGTGTCCCAAAGGACCACCAAAATATTCTGGGCCTCGTCTCGTCCGACTCGGCTCGCAGTCCTCGCCGGTTTCGGCGACACCGACGGGTGGCGTTTGGCCGTCCGTGGAATGTCCCACACACGCCGGCGCGCATTGGTACTGGTTTGGGCTTCGAGCGTTGATGCACCTCTTCTTGAAGCGTTTGTAAGTAACAGATGTTTGTTATTGTGGCAAACAGTGTCAGTCGAAAACAAACGAGGTAAAATTCGCGGAAATGCAAGTGATGAGTCTCGCGGATGAGTATCTACGCATCATGAACGCGCACCTACCATTTCGTTCATCAAAGCGAACGCTTCCTCCATGGTGCGCGGGCGTCGCTCTCGCTCCTGACGTTGCCTAAACTCGTCCGCAAGATTCATGACTTGCATTTCCGCAGTGGTTCCTGTCTTTTGTACCGCTTTTGATCGCGTCAAAACGTGTGCGCACATCGAATGGAGCTGCGCGGGAACGAGTTCCTTGAGTTCTTCGAACAATCCATGATTTATTTTTTG
>Ga0255753_1001335_pt1 | contig 29843 bp, 27 predicted proteins | sample 041ome_10_FD_179953 | JGI IMG/M metagenome (GOLD analysis project Ga0255753, IMG submission 179953) | Coastal salt marsh microbial communities from the Groves Creek Marsh, Skidaway Island, Georgia - 041412US metaG (version 2) | ecosystem: Environmental > Aquatic > Marine > Intertidal zone > Salt... | reverse complement strand
GGTGTCCGCCCCACAAACCGTGACCGTGAATACCTCCAACGATGCGACGGTGATTACCGGAGTGGCTGCCGAAGCGATGCCGTCGATTGTGACTTTGGATGTCTCGGGCAATCAAGCGGGAGGAAGTGGTTCGGGCGTCATCATTAGTGAAGATGGCTACATCATCACCAACGCCCACGTCGTCACGGTCGGTGGTCAAGAAGCCGATCCCTCCATTCGAGTGGCCACCACCGATGGCCGGTTGTGGCCGGCGGAAATCGTCGGCACCGACCCCATCTCCGATGTGGCAGTGATCAAAATAGACACGGGCTTCCCTCTTGCCGCCATTTCGGTGGGTGACTCAGAAGCGTTGAACGTGGGAGATGACACGGTGGCTATTGGTTCCCCTCTGGGCTTATCCAACACCGTGACACTGGGAATTGTTTCCGCGCTCAACCGTTCCATCACGGTGGGATCGTCAGACACGGGCGAGGATGGCCCCAACCAATTCGACTTTGATCTACCTTTTGGTCAGCCCAACTCGAATACATCGGTGTCGCTTCCCGTGATTCAAACGGACGCCTCCATCAACCCGGGGAACTCTGGTGGGGCACTACTCAATGATCACGGAGAACTCATTGGTATCAACGTGGCGATTGCCTCCAACGTGTCAAGCGGTCAGGGAGCGGGAAGTATCGGCCTCGGCTTTGCCATCCCCTCGAACTACGCCATGCGCGTGGCCAACGAGTTAATCGCTACCGGCACCGCCAGCCACGGACTTCTGGGTGCCACCGTTACGGACTCCGCGTATAACCCCGACGCGGTCGTTTCGGGCGCGCTGATTGATTCGGTGACCCCGGGCGGGGCAGCGGATGCGGCTGGACTGCGCGCAGGTGATGTTGTCACCCAGTTCAATGGTCACCCGGTGACGAACCGAATTGACCTGACGGCTCAGGTGAGAACGCTCCCGGGAGGAACCGAAACGTCTCTGACCTATGTCCGCGGGGGACAAAGCGTCAGCGTCAAAGTGACGCTTGGTGAGCTTTAGGGCTTGAGTTTTTCGTAAACCTCTTTACAGGTCGGACACACCGGGAATTTCTCGGGGTCGCGACCGGGTGTCCACATTTTTCCGCAGAGTGCTTTCACCGGTTTTCCGGTGAGCGCTGATTCGAGTATTTGCTCTTTCTTCACGTAGTGGGAGAACCGCTCGTGGTCTCCATCCTCAATCTGTTCCTCGTTGAGAAGCTTTTCGAGTTCGCGGTCCAATACGTCGACGCCACCGCCGTCTTCGAGGGGTTCACTCATGTCGAAATCCTAGAGCGCGTTGCTGAGGAGAGTGGGGATGGCGGGTTCCCCAGAGGTCAAGCGGAATCCATGCGGGGGTAATTCGGACATCACGGCTCGATGATGGGAACGGGCTTCCTCCGTCAGTGCAATCGGATCAGAACTCACCACCCGTTCACCGTCCACGAGGAACACCGCCTGCAGTTCACGACCGGCGGTGGCGGCATTCAATTGGCCGGAGACGACGTGCTCGGCCACGGCCCGGCCGTCGCTGAGTTCTCGCCAGGCGACTTTTTCACCACCGGGGCTGGCTTTTCCTTCGCTGGTTTTTTGCACGGACACCATCTCGCCGTGGTCGTCTTCTCGTGCGACGAGTTTGTAGACCAACCCGGCAGAGGGTTGGCCAGAGCCGGTGACTACGGCGGTGCCAACACCGAACGCATCCACTGGCGTCGCACGGAGTGCGGCAATAGTGAACTCATCCAATTCGTTGGTCACGACGATTCTGGTCGACGTGGCTCCCAAGGCATCGAGCTGAGCGCGTACCTCACCGACGACCACAGTGAGATCGCCAGAATCGATGCGGACGGCTCCCAAGTTTTTTCCGGCCGCTTCGATGGCGCGGGTGACCCCTCTCTCGATGTCGTAAGTGTCAATCAGGAGGGTGGTGTCCGTGCCAAGGGTGTTGAGTTGAGCGGAGAACGCTTCTGACTCTGAGTCGTGCAGCAGGGTGAAGGCGTGCGCGGCGGTTCCCAGAGTGGGAACACCGAAACGCCGACCGGCCTCGAGGTTGCTTGTGTGGCCGAAACCCGCAATGACGGCTGCGCGAGCTGCTGCCCACGCACCGTGTTCGCTGGTTCGGCGCGAGCCCATCTCGATGAGAGGGCGGTCTCCGGCGGCGTGCAACATTCGGCTAGCTGCTGACGCAACTGCGCAATCGTGGTTGAGCACACTCAGAATCAGGGTCTCGAGAACAACGGCTTCGGCGAAGGGCGCTTCGACCTGGAGAATCGGCGAGTGGGGGAAATATAACTCTCCCTCCCGATATCCCCGGATCTGACCGCTGAAGCGGAAGTCGGCGAGCCACGCCAAAGTGTCCGCTCCGACGATATTGCGTTGCTCCAAAAAGGCGAGCTCCTCGTCATCGAATCGAAACTGTTCGATTTCGTCAAGGAGCCGGCCGGTTCCGGCGACCACTCCGTATCGTCGCCCACCAGGAAGGCGGCGAGAAAACACTTCGAACACGCTGTTGCGCGAGGCGCGACCGCTACGGCGGGCAGCATCGAGCATGGTGAGCTCGTAATGGTCGGTCAGCAACGCGGTCGACATAAGCCCAGCCTACAAACACGTTGACTCTCGGCTTCTGCCCACAGCACATCCCTACACTGCCTCTATGTCAGTCGAGCCGGTGCGGCGTTTTCTTACGCCAGACCAACTGGGGCCGCATTTTGATGATGGCGGCCCGATCCTCGTGGTGGACAACCGCGGTATTTTCAAGCGGCGTCCGTTTCACCGTCAAAAAGCCCATCTGATTCTCTCCGCCCTCCACCATCGCATCGCGGAGTGGGGCGACCGGGTGGAATGGCATCAGGCGCAGAGCTACCGCGAGATTTTGCGCGGCCGCGATATTGAGGTGATTAACCCCACGTCCTATGGCTTGCGAGCCATGGTGAGGGAACTGAGCCAGTCGGCTGAAGTCAACGTGTTGTCATCGCGCGGATTTGTGACCTCAGAGGAGCAGTTTGCTCGGTGGGCGGAGGGCCGCACTCCCCGGCAAATGCTCTTGGAGTCGTTTTACCGAGACGTGCGGGTGCGCGAGGGCTATCTGATGGTGCCCGACCCTTCTGAATCCAGTGGCCTCGCTCCAGAAGGGGGAGCGTTCAACTTTGATCACGACAACCGGCAGCCGCCGCCCAAGGGCCAAACCACGCTGGGGCTGCCCGAACCGCAGTGGCCCAGAGAAGACGAGATTGATCAGTGGGTGCGCGAGGAGCTCGACCGGATGGAAGCAGCCGGTGAGGCGACGTTCCTCGGCGACGACGGACCTCGGCTGTTCGCTGCCACACGGGCGGAGGCCGAGCAGGCTTTGCAAGATTTCCTCGATCACCGCCTGAGTGACTTCGGCCCCTTCGAGGATGCGGCGATGCCAGAGGATTGGTCGATGGCGCACTCCCTCCTCAGTGTCCCGATGAACCTCGGACTGTTGGACCCCCGCGAGGTCATTGAGGCGGCTATCGACCGCTATCACCGAGGCGAGGCGCCGCTCAATAGCGTCGAGGGATTTGTGCGACAGATTGCGGGCTGGCGTGATTGGGTGTGGCATCTTTATTGGCATTTGGGTGAGGACTACGTCGAGCAATCGAACTACTTTGGCCACGACGTGGAGCTTCCCACTGAAATGGCACGGCTTGACCCCGAGGGGGTGAGCTCAGCGTGTGTGAAACACGTGCTCTCCGAGGTGCGCCAGCGCGGGTGGACCCATCACATCAACCGTCTCATGGTGCTGGGTAACCACGCCTTGCAGCGACGAATACACCCCAAGCAGCTCAATGACTGGTTCGTTGACGCGTTTGTCGACGGCACCCCCTGGGTGATGCCCGCCAATGTCGTGGGAATGAGCCAGCACGCCGATGGTGGGATTGTTGCCACCAAGCCCTATCTCTCGGGGGGTGCGTATTTGAAAAAGATGACGCAGTATTGCCAGGGCTGTCCGTTTCGGCCTGATGTGCGCGTGGGAGAGAACGCCTGCCCGTTTACTGCCGGGTATTGGGCGTTTCTGCACGACAATCGTGAGGTTCTGCGAAGCAACCACCGAATGTTCAAGCCCCTTGCTGGACTCTCACGCCTATCTGACCTCGAGCAAGTGGTGACACAGGAGCACTCCCGCCAGGCGTGGTAGCAAGCGCGTGGTACCCGCTCCTCTAAGATTGGGGTGTCCACGCGGGTAATCTGCGGGGTTTCTGAGGGGGTGTCTGAGAAGCGATGGCTTTTGACCCCTCGGCCTATCGCTCCTTCCGCTACGACCGCTTCGAGTGGGACGCCGAAACATCTACGGCCCGTTTTCACTATTCCTTGGTGGGTGATTCCGTCCAAACGGAACATTTCGTCGAGGAATTAGCCTTTACCCCCTGCCATCCCGACAAGGTTGATAGGCAGCGTGTTCCCCGCCTGCTAGCCCTGTTGGGTGCGGTGTTGGGTCTGAGCTACTACAAGCTCGCCGCTCCTCAGCGCGTCGAAATCGCGGCAGAAGGCTTCACCTCAGACGCGATCGACTATCTCGCCCTGGTGATTTCTGAGGGGATGGCCGAGTTCGCTTTCCGCAACGGCTTTGACAAACCATTGAGCCCTGAGATCGTCATGGAAACGGCTCTCGCTCCCGACTGGGATTCCGACTCTTGGCGTGAGGTGAGCGGTGACCCACTCGTACCTATTGGTGGCGGAAAAGACTCGATCGTGTCGGTGGAACTGCTCCAGCGTGCCCGCCTCCACCCCATGCAGTTCGCGGTGAACCCCAACCACATTATTGAGAGGGTCGCCCGCGCTAGTGGCCACCCTCTTATCTCGGCACGACGAACGATTGACCCTCGCTTGCTGGAGCTCAATGCGCAGGGTGGGCTCAATGGCCATGTCCCCGTGACGGCCATGAATTCGCTCATTGCCCTCACTCAGGCCAGAGTGTTCAACTCGGGCCCGGTCGTCATGTCCAATGAGCACTCGGCCTCCGACCCGACGGTGACGGTGGAGGGATGGTCGGTCAACCACCAGTGGTCAAAATCTCTCGAAGCCGAACAGGCCCTGCAGCGAGTGATTGGGCCGCAGGCGGGATTATCGGCGGAGCACTACTTTTCGCTGCTCCGACCATTTAGCGAGCTGCGCATTGCCGGAATGTTTGCCACGGTTCCGCGCTATCACCGGGTCGCGACCAGCTGCAATCGGGCGTTTCGACTCTCCGACGCATCGAGCAGTTGGTGTGGGGAATGTGACAAGTGCCGCTTTATTTTCCTCGTGCTCTCCACGTATCTCTCACCCCACGCGTTGCACGATATTTTCGGCCGAGACATCCTCAATGAGCCCGAGCAGATCCCCGGGTTTGGCGCTCTGTTGGGGTTGGAGAAGCACAAGCCCTTTGAGTGTGTGGGTACGGAGGCTGAGTCGATGGTGGCGCTGAGCCATACAGCGCGCCGTACCGACTGGAAGCACCACCGAGTGGTTGCCCACTACTTGGAGTCGGTGTCGGGACTGACCGACGCCCACCCAGAGTTGGAACACGATGTCTTCGATTTCCACGACGTTGACATTGCCATTCCTCTTGCCTATCAGGGAGCACAGGGTGCTCTCCGCTGAGCGGCCCCACCTTCGGGTTGAGGACCTCGCCGACAAGACAGTCCTGATTGTGGGGGTGGCTCGCGAGGGCCTCTCAGTAGCCAACATGCTGCGGAAAGAAGTGCCGACCGCAAAACTCGTTGCCGTTGATCAACGACCGAGTGATGCGGCAATGGCGTGGAAAGAGCAGTGGGGTGAGGAGATTCCTCTGGTCATTTCGCCCGACGGAGCTGGCTTGCCCGAATCGGCGGATATCGCCATCGTGTCCCCCGGGCTCTCGCGCCACAACGCTCTGGTGAGAGGAATTGCCGAGCGGGGTATCGCGTTGAGCTCGGGAACAGATCTCTTCTTCGCCCGGCATCACGAGCGAATCATCGGAATTACCGGGAGTAAGGGAAAATCCACCACGAGTGCCCTGACCCACCACATTCTCAAAGCCCATGGAGTCGATGCGGCACTTGGTGGAAATCTGGGAATCCCGCTGTGGGATATGGAGGACGCGGAGTGGATTGTTGCCGAAATCTCGAGCTATCAGGCTCATAGCCTCACCCAATCGCCGCACACGGCTGTCCTCACAGCTCTGTTTGAAGAGCACCTCGACTGGCATGGTGACTTTGAGACCTACGCGAATGACAAGCTCAACATCGTGGGCCACGAGCCCGCCCACGTCATCGTCAACGGCACGCAGCAGCGGCTCGTTGACGAAGTGAATTCGCGCTATCCCACCCTTGAGACGACGTTGCTCAGTGACCTCAGTGCGTGGAGCGTGCGCGAGCACGGAGCCGATTGGGAGCTTGTTCATCACGGAAACGACGTCGTGTCTTCTGTTGATCTTTCTCTCATTGGTGTGCACAACGGCTGGAATGCAGCTCTCGCCTGTCTGGCCGCCGAAACAGTGATTCCTCTCGACGACTTCGTCGTGGCTGCGGCGCTACGCTCGTTCATCCCTCTCGCCAACCGGCTGGAGCCCGTCCCTGACCCCTCCGGGATTGTGTTTCTCAACGACTCCCTGGCGACCAACCCACCCGCTTTGGCGATGGCACTTCGCTCCCTGCGCTCCCGCCGAGTTGTGGCGTTGATTGGCGGGTTTGATCGTGGGGTGGATGATTTGGCACTGAAAGAAGAAATCCTCGCGCACCCCATTGCCGGCCTAATTGGCTTGCCCGATTCAGGCCCCCAGTGGTTGATGACGATTCAGCAATGGTTTGACGACGCGGGCATTCCCCGCTCTCAATGGCCGGTCATGAAACCGGTCGACGGAATGCTGGAGGCGGTTCAGATCGCTCGGTCCATTGCGAATCGGGGCGACGTAGTGACCCTTTCGCCCGGCGCCCCCAGTTTTGGCCAGTACCGTGATTATCAAGACCGAGCTGACCGATTTATCGACGCGGTGAAAGCCACGGCGTCAGAGAGCGAATAGGACGCCCCATGCCACGTACCGACCGCACCGCCCAGGACCTTCGACCCGTCACCATCGAACGGGGTTGGAGCGCTCAGGCGGAAGGCAGCGCCCTGATCAGCTTCGGCAACACCAAAGTGCTCACCACCGCGTCCTTCCAACCCGGTGTGCCGCGGTGGCTTTCGGGGCAAGGGCGCGGATGGGTGACTGCCGAATACGGCATGTTGCCGCGCTCCACGAATGACCGCATGGATCGCGAAGCCGTTAAAGGCAAAGTGGGTGGGCGCACCCACGAGATTTCTCGCCTGATCGGCCGCTCGCTCCGTGCCGTGGTGTCTTACCCGGACCTGGGAGAAAACACAATTGTGCTCGACTGCGATGTTCTCCAAGCCGACGGCGGAACGAGGACCGCGGCCATCACCGGAGCATTCGTTGCGCTCGCCGATGCCATCACCTGGGCCAAAGCCCACGGCCACGTTCCTGACTCCGCGAATGTGTTGATTGACCACGTCGCTGCGGTGAGTGTGGGGATTGTTGATGGGGAGCCCCGTCTGGATTTGGACTACGTCGAGGATTCGTCAGCGGAGACCGACATGAACGTGGTGGCCACCGGTCGTGGACTGCTCGTGGAGGTTCAGGGCACGGCAGAAGGGCAACCCTTTTCCAAGCATGAACTCGACCAGCTCGTGGACTTGGCCTTGGGTGGTATTTCTCAGTTGGTGACGATGCAGCGCGAGAGCCTGAGCCACTAGTGGACATCGTGCTCGCCACCCACAACGCGCATAAGCGCGAAGAGGTGGAGGCGATTATGCGAGAGGTGTGGCCCGAGATCCGACTCGTTGAGCCCCAGGGTGAGGCTCCCGAAGAGGACGGCCAGAGTTTTCGCGATAACGCGCTGATTAAGGCCCGGGTCGCGTATTCCGACAGCGGGCTTCCCGCGATTGCCGATGATTCGGGCATCTGTGTCGACGCGCTAAATGGTGAACCGGGCATCGATTCGGCTCACTACAGCGGGGAGCGTGACGACACCAAGAATCTTGAATTGGTCTTGGAGCGCATGGCCGGTCGCACAGATCGTGCGGCGGCGTTTGTGTGTGTCGCCGCCGTGGTCGACCAGTTCGGTGAAGACGCGGTGGAATGCCACTGGCCGGGCGAAGTAGCGACCTCCCGAGCCGGCTCGGGCGGCTTTGGGTACGACCCTATTTTTCGGCCCGATGGCTTTGAGATGAGTGCGGCAGAGCTTTCGGCGGAGGAGAAGAACGCCATCAGCCACCGCGGTCAGGCCTTTCGCGCTCTCGCTCAATTGCTCAAGGGTCGCTACGAATCGGTCTAACCGCACGACTCGTTAGGCTTCGCGTTATGGACTCCGCACTTCTTGTCGCTTTCCTAGTGACGCTGGGGGCGGGGCTTTCTACGGGCCTGGGCTCGGGTTTGGCGTTGTTTGCCAAAGCAACCAACGACCGCTTTCTGGCGGTCGCTCTCGGGTTTTCCGCCGGAGTGATGCTCTATGTGTCCTTCGCCGAAATCTTGCCCAAAGCGATGGGCTTCCTCGGTGGTGCGGATAGCACGGGCGGGATGGCCCGCGGCTCCGCAGCGTTCCTGGCGGGACTGCTCCTGATGGCGCTGTTGTATCGGTTCCTGCCTGACTTGCCGATGCCACGTTCTGAGGAGCGCAACCTGCCGAAAGACCAACCCACGTTGGATCTTGATGAGTCGCGCTCAAAGCTCCTACGCGCAGGTCTGCTGATTGCGCTGGCAATCACTATTCACAACTTCCCCGAGGGAATTGCCACCTTCTTCCTTACCCTCGATGACCCAGCAGTGGGCTTGAGTGTGGGAACAGCCATCGCGATTCACAACATTCCCGAGGGCATCGCCGTTGCGGTCCCACTCTTCTATGCCCTACATCGACGCAGTTGGGCATTTGCGTTAGGCGTGCTGAGCGGACTCGCAGAACCCATCGGCGCCATCCTGGGCTACGCCATCCTCCAGCCCTATATTTCGGATTCGCTGTTGGGGTTCCTTTTCGCGATTGTCGCGGGAATCATGGTCTACATCTCGATTGACAGCCTCTTACCCGCGGCACGAGAGTTTGGCAGCGGCCAGCTGGCCATTTATGGGGTGATGGCGGGAATGGCCGTCATGGCGCTCTCGCTTGTCTTATTCCGATTGGGCTAGCCCCTCGGCGCTGGTGCGGAAGGGGGGAGTTGAACCCCCACGCCCGAAGGCACAGGAACCTAAATCCTGCGTGTCTGCCAATTTCACCACTCCCGCAGCGTCGCCAGTCTATCGCTCAGGTCCTGAGGCCCTTGGGGACAACTTCGGCGCACTGCCACGGTGCTGGGCCACTCTGATGGCATGTCTGCGATCACCAACCCGACAGTGGCGGACTTCGCCGCGCGGATCAGGCGAGCTGCTTCACAACCAGGGAGTGAGCCCATCGATGGTCTGGTGGCCGCAAACAACGCATAAAGCGGCGCCTACCTCTGGGCGCCGCTTTATGTGAAGGAGAATTGATGGCCTACTGGTACACCATTCCGCCGTCAATCATGATGAGCTGACCGGTCATGTAGTCGCTCTCCTGGCTTGCCAGGTATGACGCGGTGCCGATGATGTCATCGGGGTAGGAGTAGCGCTTGAGTTCAATCATGTTCGCCGCGAGGCTGTCCATGGACTGACCGGGCTGTTCGAACTTGCCAATTTCTACAAGGTCCCTATCCAGCTGCTCCCACATTTCGGTGCGAACAACGCCGGGGCCGTAGCCGTTGACGGTAATGCCGTGCGGGGCGAGAGCCTTGGCGCCACCACGGATGAGCGCGAGCACAGCGTGCTTGGCCATCGAGTAGGGGATGATGTCGTCGAAGGACATGCGCGAGGCAATCGAACCTACGTTGATGATCTTGTAGGGGTAGTCGCGCTTACCCTGGGCAATCATCTGCTTGGAAACAGCGCGCATGACGTTGAACTTTCCCCAGGCGTTGACGTTCATGATGAAGTCGTAGTTGTCCTTGGGGGTGTCGGGGAACATCGTCGGCTTGTTGACTCCGGCGTTGTTGAGCAGAAGGTTGATTTCGCCGAACTCTTTCACGACGTGGGCGACGGCGGCTTCAGCCTGTGCTTCGTCGGTGACGTCCAACTTGATGTGGGTGGCGGTTCCTCCCGCGTCCCGGATTTCTTGGGCGACAGCGGCAATGCCGTCCTCGTTGATGTCGGCTACGCAGATCTCTGCTCCCTGGGCGGCCCAGTGCTTAGCAATCGCAGCACCCATGCCCTGAGCGGCACCGGTGATGAGAGCTTTTCTGCCGGCAAGACGTGTGGTGTCCATCTCGACCTCTCTTGGTGTGTTGTGGTGGTCTGCTGAAACGACGCAGCGAGTGAAATCCACCACGCCGTTGTCCGCAGAGTGTCAACTCTCACAATACACACAAACTCCAGGTGTTGGCTAAGAGTTTTCGCCCAATTCTCGCGGAATTCCTGGGCCGAGACAGCTGCAGAGAGTCGCTAAGACGGTCAGGAATTCCATTCGCACCGACTAACGGGCTAAATGTATCCAATAAAGCGAAAAAACTCGGATTCTGGCTTTTTTTCGGGCTCAAAGTCACGCTAATGTATACGATAAGCGCCTGTTGGAGGTATTCAGGCCAACAAATCTGTTCCGGGAACACCGCCGGTGTTATCTGGGACCGTACACTGGGAGAGTTGGCGTCAGCGCGGATGTGGCCCGCTGGTGTCGGCACTCCGTGAGAACACAATCACACACGTTTCGGCGAAGAATCGTCGAGGAATGAGACACAGATGGCTATTGCAGTGGTGAACCCGGCAACCGGGGAAACAGTCAAAGAATTCACAGAGCACGATGCTCAAGAGGTCGAAGCACGCGTAGCAAAGGCGCAGGCTGCTTTCGAGGCGCTCCACGAAACCACCTATTCCCAGCGCGCTGAGTGGATGAAGAAGAGCGCAGACATTCTTGAGTCCGAAGTCGATGACTTGGCGAAGATGATCACCATCGAGATGGGCAAGCCCATCGCCCAGTCAGTCGCTGAAGTACTGAAGTGCGCGAAGAACATGCGCTTCTATGCAGACAACGCGGAGAAATTTCTCGCCGACGAACCGCTCGACGACCCCTCGGTGGTCGGTGCCAGCCAGGCTTTCCTCCGCTACCAGCCTCTCGGAGTAGTCCTCGCGGTCATGCCGTGGAACTACCCGCTGTGGCAGGTCATTCGCTTTGCTGCTCCCGCGCTAATGGCGGGAAACACTGGTCTTCTCAAGCACGCATCCAACGTGCCCGAATCAGCGATGTACCTCGACTCGCTGTTCACCCGCGGGGGATTCCCCGATGGTTCGTTCACCACTGTTCTTACCGGTGCGGGTCCCGTCGCAGGTTTGATTGACGATCGCCGAATCAAGGCTGTCACGTTGACGGGTTCGGAACCTGCCGGCCGCGCGGTCGCTGGGCGCGCTGGCACCAACATCAAGAAAGCCGTGATGGAGCTCGGAGGTTCAGACGCGTTTATCGTGATGCCCTCTGCCGACATCGACCAGGCAAGCTCCGTTGCCGTCAGCGCACGCGTGAACAACAACGGCCAAAGCTGCATCGCTGGTAAGCGCTTCATCGTCCATGAGGATGTCTACGACGACTTCGTGGCCAAGTTCACCGAAAAGATGGCAGCCCTCGTGGTCGGTGACCCGCTCGAAGAGTCGACCCAGATCGGACCGCTTGCCACGGAGAAGGGTCGCGATGAGCTCGCGGAGCTCGTCGATGACGCTGTGGCCAAGGGAGCCCGCGTGCTCACCGGTGGAAAAGCCCCTGATCGCGCCGGTTGGTTCTACGAGCCCACCATTGTGGATGGTTTGGACTCCTCCATGCGACTGGTGATGGAAGAGGCTTTCGGCCCGGTTGCGAGCGTCTACAAAGTGTCCTCCCGTGAAGAGGCCGCCACGGTGGCTAACCAGACCACTTTTGGTCTCAGTTCGGCGCTGTGGACGGCTGATTCGTCAGATGAAGAGTTCTTCATCAAGAACATGGAGGCCGGCGCGGTCTTCGTCAACGGAATGACCATCTCCTTCCCAGAACTCCCCTTCGGTGGCGTCAAGGACTCCGGCTTCGGCCGCGAGTTGGGCGCACCCGGAATTCGCGAATTCTGTAACTTCAAGACCATCTGGAAGGGCTAACACCCGTCTTCGTGGGGTAGTTCACCTTAACGTCTGAGGGGCCCGGCTGGTAGCCGGGCCCCTCAGACGTTAAGGAAAGGAGGTGAAGTTGAGCGTTTAGTAGGGATTCGCCACGAAGAGTTCTTGTGCGGGGAATCGTGTGAGGACTTGTGCTCCGGTGGATGTGATGACGACTTCTTCTTCGATGCGTGCGGCGGAGATGCCGTCGTCGGCGGGGCAGTAGGTTTCGAGGGCGAAGACCATGCCTTCTTGGATTTCCACGGGGTGGGTCATCGAGTTCAGTCGGGAAATGATGGGCCGCTCGTGCAGTCCTAGGCCTAATCCGTGGCCAAATTGTAGGCCGAAGGCTTCCATTTCGTTGGCGAAGCCTAAGTCGGTGGCTTTGGGCCAGAGGGCAGCGACTTCGTCGGTTCCCACTCCGGGGCCGACGCGGTCAATCGCGGCATCCATCCATTCACGGGCTTTGGTGTACGCGTCGTGCTGTGCGGGGGTCGAGGACCCGACGGAGAAGGTGCGGTAGTAGCAGGTGCGGTAGCCGTTGAACGAGTGAATAATGTCGAAGAACGCTTGGTCACCGGGGCGAATGATTTTGTCGGTGAAGTTATGCGGATGCGGGTTACACCGCTCACCCGAGACCGAGTTGATCGCTTCCACCTGGTCAGAGCCCATCTCATACAGGCGCTTGGCTGCGAGAGCGACGATTTCGTTTTCCCGAATACCGGGCTTCAACACGTCCACAATGTCCTGATAGACACCATCGACCATGGCCGCTGCTTGGGAGAGCAACATGATCTCATCGGGGTTTTTAATCGCACGAGCACCCAACATGTCCTGCTGAATGTCACGCACGTCCAAACCCTGGCGTTGCATTTCAAACATGAACGCGGGCTCGACAATGTCCACACCGATCGGATCATTCACCACACCCGCATCAGTCAACAGGCCCTTAATGAACGTCACCGCTTCACGCATCAACCCCACATCAGGGTGAATCGCCCCACGCAAACCCAACATGCCCGCGTGCGAATGCCCCTCATGCAGCCACGGAGCAAACAAACGGTGATGTTTCGCTGCGGAACCAAAATCCCAAATATGCGGCTCACCCGAAGGAGTCAACAGGGCATAACGCGACATTTTGTCGCCCAACGCCCCACCAATCCACGTCTGAGTCACATAGCGAATGTTGTAAAAATCGAAAAGAAGAAACGCCCCACACTCACTCTTATCCAGAGCATCCACCGCACGATTCAGGCGGTAATCACGCAAACGATGAAAATCAACCCGCGCCTCAAAATCCACACCCATCGTGCCATGCGCAGGAATCTGCCGGCGAGAAAAATCAAGAGCGGGAACCAGGGGAGTCGGTTTGGGGTGATTCACGAGGAGGCTTTCTGTTGTATCTGTGAAGTCTTGTTGTGTCAGTTCAGGTGACCTGTCTGAACCTGGGTGGGGTGGAGGACCCCACCCAGGTTCGAATCACACGAGGTGATTCACGACAGTGGTCGATTTACCACTCAGGTGCGACGTCCGGGGAGTCCCAGTTGTCGATGGTGACCTTCGGGTTCGGCATGTAGAGCACCGATCCGTCGTCGTCACGGCCCTGGGCGGTGTCACCGGTCATTGCGCGGTAGATACCGACAACGGCGTTCTCACCATCCCATGAGGAGGACTGGAACACGGTTCCGTCGAGCTCGCCGGAAGCAACCAGCGGGTTACCGAGGAAGGTGTTACCGATCGAGGTGATGAACAGAGCGTCAACGTCCATGCCACGAGCCTTAGCGGCGTCGATAGCACCGGCGACCATGGTGTCGTCAGCGGCGTAGATTCCCTGGACGTTCTCCTCGCCCACAGCGGTCAGCATCTCGGATGCAGCCACCTGCGAGTCGTCCTTGTTCCAGTTACCCGGCTGCTCAGCAAGGATGCTGACGTTCGGGCAGTTGGCGGCAACAGTCTCCTTGAAGCCGTTTCCACGGAGGGTGGCCACGGAGTTACCGGTCAGACCGTTCACCTGGATAACGCCAATTTCAGCGCCATCGGCGAGCTCACACATCATCTCGGCCGAGGCAGCGCCCTGACCGTAGGAGTCGGTACCGGAGTAACCGTAGGTGAGGTCGGTGTCCTCAGGGTTCACGTCAGCGTTGGTGATCCACACGGGGATACCAGCAGCGTTCGCGGCCTCGAGGCAGGGACGGATGGCGTCAGCCACAGCTGGCCAGAGGATTATGCCGTCGGGCTGGGCAGCAACAGCAACTTCACATTCGCTGGCCTGCTTGTCGGCGTCGTATTCCGAGTTGGTGATGGTCAGGTTGATGCCCAACTCGGCAGCCTTGGCCTCCATTGGCGGGAGGTAGGTGGTGCCGTAAGGTTGGTCGTTACCCTGGGGAAGCAGTGCGTAGACCTCGTAGGTCTCGCCACCGGCTGCTTCCTCAGTGGTTGTGGCCTCTTCCGTCGCAGCGTCAGTTGCTGCGGGTTCGGCGGCTGCACAACCTGCGAGGGTAAAGCCCGCGATAGCGAACATGCTCGCTGCGCCCAGAGCGATCCGGGTGTTTCGCATTATGTTGCCTCTTTCATTCGGTTTACAGTGGTCGGCCATACGAGATGACCATGGGTGACCGACGCGGCTAGGCCGTTTCGGTCTTCGCTCGGCCGCGGGTAGCTTGTCGTATGCCACCCACAACCGCGCGAATACTGGCTGGATCTGTCGTCACCGCAATCAGCAAGATTGCGCCGATGAAGATCTCTTGGACGGGAACCTGCACACCCGAGAGGGTGAGCGCCACCTGAAGGATGCCCAGTGATGTGGCACCAATCAGCGTTCCCACAATCGAACCGCGACCACCCTTGAGGTAGTTACCTCCGATGATGGCTGCGGCGAAGCTCGCGAGCAGCACTGTTGAACCCGCGGTGGGGTCAGCAGTGGTGCGCTCGAGAGTGTTGATGACCCCAGCGAGTGAGGACACAAATCCGGAGATCAGGAAGCCGGTGAGAATGCGTCGCTTCACCGGGATACCCGCGTCGTAGGCTGCCTGACGGTTACCACCGACGGCGAAGAACTCACGTCCTGCCTTCACGCGCGACACGAACACCTGAATCGCGATGAACACGAGGATGAAGATGAGCACGCGAGGCGTGAGGGGTCCGATCAGCGGCAAACCAAAGGCGATACCCGCATCCTTGTTGGCCAGGCTAACCGGAGCCTCATCGGAGATCACGAAGGCGAGTCCACGAAGAGCGAACAACATGCCGAGTGTCGCGATGAAGGAGTTGATGCCAATCACGGCCACGAAGAAGGCGTTGATGGCCCCCACGACGAGGCCGGTCGCGAGGGCGGCCAGGACTCCGAGGCGGAGGTCGGGAATGCTCGCCATGATCACGCCAGAGAGCGCCAGGGTGCTCGCCACACTCAAATCGAGCTCACCCATCAGAATGACCGCAGTCAATCCCAGGGCCACGATTCCAATCAGAGCGATACGGCCGAGGCTCACCGGGTAGGCGGTGAGAACAAGGGGCTCCACAAAGGCCACCGTCACCAAAATGACGGCCAGGAGTGCCACACCACGGCCTTCCGTGCGGCGTGCGACAACGGTGCGCAGGCGGCCGAAGAAACCTTGGGGCCCTGCTTTGCCCAGCTGCATAGTCTCGGTCATCGCTTCGACACCTTTCTGGCCACTGCGTCCACCGACACAGCGAGAACAATGAGCGCTCCGAGGGCCACCTGCTGGTACCCGAAGCTGATTTGGGAGAGAACAAGAACGTTGGTGAGAACACTCACGAAGATCACACCGAGGAGGGTGCGGAACACGCTTCCCTTACCTCCGAACACGCTGGTTCCACCGACGATGATGGCGGCAAGCGCGCGGAAGTCGTAGCCGTCGGACATTGCCGACACCGCGGTGTTAGAGAACGCCGCGAGGACGAAACCCGCAATCATTGCGGCAATGGCTGTGACGATGAAGGCGCCGATGATGACTAGGCCGGTGTTGGTTCCCGAAAGGCGTGTGGCCTTCTCATTGACGCCGAAGGAGCGCACGAGGAATCCGAAGTTCGTGCGGGTGAGAAGAATCGAGAGAAGGATGGTCATAATCAGCAACACGACGGCCGAGTAGGGCACCGGGCCGAGCTTGCCCAGACCGAACTCGCGAATGGGACCATCCTGCGGGCCAAAGAAGATTGACCCTCCGGAGAAGTAGCGCAAAAGCCCGAGGCCGATATAGGTGGTCGAGAGTGTCACGATCACGGCGTTTGCTTTGAAGAATCCGACCGCGATTCCGTTCGCCAATCCATAAAGCACTGCGGCCACCAGGGCGGCGAGCATGGCGAGTGGAATGCCGTAGACATTGCTCACCGCGATGAAAATCACCGCGGAGGTGGCAACCTGTGCCACGACAGACAGGTCGAGGTAGTTTCCACTAATCACCACGAAGGTCATTCCCACGGCGACGATTCCGATAGGTGCTGCGCGGTGGAACACGTCAGTGATGTTTACCAATGAGGCAAATCCGTCGACAAAGATCACGGCAAAAAGGACCAGTAGGGCGGTGAATACGAAGATTCCGTTATCCGCGACCCACATGAAGAGGCGACCGCTGGTGGTTTGCTTCGCCTGTGGTTCGATTGAGGCCGCTTCTGCGACCGCAATTGTTTCGGTGAGAGTTTCCTTGGCCACTATGCGTTCACCATCTTTTCTCCAGAGGCCAGCGACATGACGGCCTTTTCATCTGCGTCTTTTTGAGCGAGGGTTCCCATGATTTGTCCGTCTCGCACGACGTGGATGACGTCGGAGAGCTCCAGGAGTTCGGGAAGGTCGGAACTCACCACCAAGACAGCGGTGCCCTGGTCGGCGAGTTCCTTGACGAGTTTGTGAATCTCAGCCTTTGCTCCCACGTCCACCCCTCGGGTGGGCTCGTCGAGAACCATGAAGGAGGGGCGTCGACCCAACCACTTGGCGATTACGATCTTCTGCTGGTTTCCACCGCTGTATTGGCCCGCTTCGCGCTTGATCTCTGGCGGACGCAGCCCGACCTTTTCTGAGAGCGACTGCGCGAACTGCATGATTTTCCCGGGCAGCTGGAAACCTGCGGTCGAGAGTTCACGACGGTTGGGCAGATTGATGTTTTCAAACACGGTCATGCCGAGCGCGAGGCCGTCGGTGCGGCGCTCTTCCGGAACGTAACCCACGCCCGCTCGAACTGACGACTGGTAGCTCGTCAATGCTCGGGTCTTGCCGTTCACGGTCAGCGTCACCGTTCCGGACTGGCGGTCATCCGCACCGATGATGGCGCGCACCAGTTCGGTGCGACCGGCGCCCACCAGGCCGCCCAAGCCGACGATTTCTCCGGCGCGAACCTCGAGGTCGATGCCGTTTACGCCAGGGGCGCGGATTCCTGATGCTTTGAGAACCACGTCACCGGGGGAGCTGGTGCGGTGCGTTTGCAGGTCAGCTTTGAGCTCTCGACCCACCATCATGTCCACCACTTTGTCGGGGGTGGTGTCGGCAATCGAGCCCGCGTGGACCAGTTGGCCGTCGCGGAGAATGCTCACCGAGTGACAGATGCGGAACACTTCGGGGATGCGGTGAGAGATGTAAACAATCGCCATGCCGCCTTGTGCGAGGCGCTGCAACATCTCCAGCAAATAGTCGGTCTCCGCGGGGGTCAATGTGGCCGTGGGCTCGTCGAGAATGAGCACTTTCGGCTTACGGGCGACCGCGCGGGCGATTTCGACGAACTGACGCAGTGCAACCGAGAGTCGAGAAATACGCTCGTCGAGGTCTACCGACACCCCAATTTCCTTGAGAGCATCGGCGGCAATGGCCTTCATTTCTTTTTGCTTAGTGAAACCCACCGCAGTAGGAGCAGAGCCCAGAAGGATGTTTTCGGCAACCGTCATTTCCGGCACCAGGCTGAGCTCTTGGTGCACCAGCGAGATTCCGGCCTCGATCGATGCCTTCGCGCTACTGGCCAGAACGTTGCCTCCGACGACGACGTCACCGCTGTCTTGCTCGATGATGCCGGCGAGAACGCGCATCAGAGTGGACTTACCCGCGCCGTTTTCACCCACCACGGCGTGAATCTCACCGGGACGAACCGACACTGAAACCCCGTCGACGGCGAGAGCCCCACCAAAGCGTTTGACGATGTTACGTGCCTCGATAATCGGCTCGGCTGCCATCGTGGTCATATAGCGGGCTCCTTTGCCACCGGACGGGGTGAGAAGAATGTCTACACCTTGTGCACAGAGTGTAAACAGATAGACAACACTTTGTCCACTTAGGCGGTCAAAGTAACCAAACCGTTATCTGGGGGAGAACGTTAGAAGCTGTGACCTGCTCTGTGACCGGCAACACCGTCGGTCACGATGCCGCCTTCGGCACTCAGTGCATCATCAGCAATGAACCAGATCGCGCGCACTTCTTGGGGCCCCGCGTTCCAGAAACGGTGGGGAATGTTCGAGTCAAACGCAATCGAATCACCCGCGTGAAGCTGCGCCTCACTGAAACCAATTTGAATGTTCAGCACGCCCGAGGAAATCACTCCGTATTCGCGACCCGCGTGACGAATGTAGTCCTCGGGGGGATTGCCGCCAGGGTTCGGGGCGTAGACCACCTCGATAAATTCGCATCCCGTTTCGGGTGTGGCCGTGAGCCGCTCCCACCGAGGACCTGACCGCATTTGAAGCGATGGGCGCGATCCGGAGCGCAACACAATGCCTGCTTCATCGAGTGGACCACCTTCGGTCGCGACTTCGAGCTCATCGGGGGCTTGGGTCAACGTTGCGCCAGCCGGAGTGCGGGTGTCTTCAAACAGACTGTCCATCGAAACCCCCAGGATGCTCACGACGTTGTAGAGCGAGCGGACGCTAAACGAGGCAAGCCCTCTCTCCACCTGAGACACGTGGCTCGCTGAAACGTCGACACGTCGGGCGAGTTCGCGCACGCTGATGCCCGCCGCTTCCCGCGCTAAGCGGATGCGGTCACCCACGACTGCCCATTCCTGGGTCGTATCAGTCTCTGCCACGAGGGTCATTCCTTTCGGCTGTGCACAACACTCTACGCCGTGTTCGGTCATACAGAACGCACATTGTGGTTTTTCGTGAATGTGGACAACATTCACGCGCCTTCACCTGCTCTTTCTAGCCTCAGACACATGAAACACACCTCACTGACCAATGGGACGCGCGAGCACTCGTCACTCGAGCGAGGAGATGTTCCCGGCTGGGTTCTGATTACGTTGATGACCGCCGGACTCGTCATTGTGATCTGGAGCGCTGCTGGCCCCGCCTTGGCGGGGGTCTTTGAGCAGGCCATCTCGCGTGTCACGTCCTTCTAGTGGTCGAGATCGGGGCAATGCTCCAGCCGAGTTTGTGCTCGTCGGTGCCCTGCTCGTCGCTCTCACGATTGCCGTGCTCCAGCTGTCGCTAATTGTCCATGTGCGACTGGTTCTGCAGGCCTCTGCCTGGGAGGGAGCACGGCATGCCGGTTACTACAACACGGCACTCGCAGACGGTGTCGCGCTCACTCGCCAGCTGATTCGCCAGGGGGTGGGGGAGCGTTACTCACAGAATGTGACGGCGCTGAGCACCACCGTCGCGGGGCGGCCGGGGGTGGAGCTGCGCGTGGATGCCCCTTTTCCCGCGCCGGGCCTGTGGAGCCCGGCAGGCGAGTTGAGCGTGAAAGCCGCGGTGCCCTATGAGATTCCGGGCTGATTCAGGTCGAGCGTCACTGGAATTTTTGGTGGGCGCCGTCATTCTTTTTGTCCCCCTCGTGACCATCCAAACCCTTCTCTCCACCGTGACCCAGGCTCAGTTGGGGGGTGGAGATGGCTGCTCGCCACGGCGCACGCGTCTTTATCCAGCAGGTGAACATGGACGCTGCCACCGAAGCTCTGTACCGCTCGGTGGAGCAGGCTGTGCGGGATTTCGGAATCGATACGACACCCTCGATTGCTCTTCGCTGTCGACCGCAGAATTCGTGTTTGGCTCCCGGTTCGTTTGTGGACGTCAGCGTGAGTGTGTTCACCCCTCTTGGTCAAGTTCCTCTCATTCCCGCTGATCTGCCCGTGAGCGTGCCCATCCGAGCCCAAGCCTCCGCTCAAGTCAGCGCGTTTCGAGGCGAGCCGTGAGCGAGAGAGGCTCCATCCTTCCTCTTATTGCGGGTCTGCTCGCGCTCGCGGTGGCCGTCCTGGTGGCCGTCTCAACGGTCAGCACACTCACCCTCGAGCGACACCGTTTGATGGCCCTGGCCGAGTTGGCAGCGCTGAGATCCTCGGAATCGTTTGACCCCGCCGCACTGAGACGAGAAGGTTCCAGGGTGCGAGCGCCACTGACCTCAGCTGCCGTCGCCTCAGCCACGAGAGATTTTCTTGCCTCCACGCCTCACGATTTTGATTCACTCCAGGTGATTCGTGCCGATAGTCCCGATGGGGAACGGGCGCGAGTGATCCTCGAAGCGCGATGGCGCGCGCCCCTGCTCTCTGAGTGGGTTCCGGTGGAGTTGCCGGTGCGAGCGGAAGCGTGGGCGCGAAGTGTGATTCGTTAGCGCTCGGGCGATTGCCAGCTTCAGGGGACACTCTGGAGTCATGACAGATCTCAACGGTGCGTCCATTCTGGTAGTTGGTGCGACGGGCGGTCTAGGCTGCGAAATCGCCGCACTCTTGCACGAGCGCGGAGCGCAACTGACGTTGACCGGCCGCGACGCCACGAAACTTCAGGCTCTGGGACTTCCCGCGGCCATGATGACCGGTGATGCCACAGTGCCGGGTACCGCCGAGCAGTGGGTCGCCCACGCGGTATCGACCTACGGCCACCTCGACGGGGTCATTTACGCCGCAGGTGTTGTGGCCTTCGGGCCCTCTCATGAAGTGGAGGATGCCACGCTGGATACGTTGTGGGCTGTCAATACCAAAGCTCCGATGACCCTGCTGCGAGCGGCCACCCCCGAGTTAGAAAAATCTGCCCAAGCGGGGCGCTCGCCTTTCCTCCTCGCCATCAGTGGCGTGGTCGCTGAGTCTCCGACTGCGGGCCTAGCGGCCTATTCCGCGGTGAAGTCGGCCCTGCACGCGCACTGGAGTGCAGCGGGCAGGGAGCTTCGGCGGATCGGCATTCGCGTACTCGATGCTCGGCCGGGACATACCGACACGGACCTCTCGAAGCACCCCGTGGCGGGTACCGCCCCCGCGTTTCCCGCGAGCTTGCAGCCCAAGGACGTGGCACGGCGCATCGTGGAGGGAATCGAAGACGACGAGAAGGACCTGCCCAGCACTGCTTTCGCCGCCCTCGGCTAGTCTTGGGGGGCCATGGCAGAGCCCGACGTTTCACAGCGCATTGCGCAGCTTCGCACGAGTTTTGCCGACATCTCAGCGGTTCTCGACACTTCTCGACTCGACACCGAGATTGAGCGCCTCTCGGCGGAGGCGTCGGCGCCCGACCTGTGGGACGACCCCGACCAGGCCCAGAAGGTGACGAGTGCGCTGAGCCACCGTCAGCAAGAGAAGAAAACCATCGAAGAGCTCTCTACCCGCTTAGATGACCTCGATGTGTTGCGCGAGATGGTGGAAGAAGACGCCGACTCTGCGTCAGAACTCGCCGAAGAGTTAGAACAGCTCGAGAACCTCATTTCTGACCTCGAGGTGAAAACACTGCTCGATGGTGAGTATGACGAGATGCCGGCGGTGGTGACTATTCGCGCGGGAGCCGGGGGGGTCGACGCTGCGGACTTTGCCGAGATGTTGCTGCGGATGTATCTGCGATTTGCCGAAGATCACGGTTATGCCACTCGTGTCCTCGACACCAGCTACGCCGAAGAGGCGGGAATCAAATCAGCCACGTTCGAAATTGATGCTCCCTACGCGTTTGGAAACCTCGCGAGCGAAGCCGGTACCCACCGGCTGGTGCGGATGAGTCCGTTCAACTCCGCCGGAAAACGCCAAACCTCTTTTGCCGCGGTAGAAGTGGTCCCGCTCATGCCCGAGACCACCGAAATCGACATCCCAGAGTCGGATATCCGGGTGGACGTCTTCCGCTCGTCGGGCCCCGGCGGGCAGTCGGTGAACACCACGGATTCTGCCGTGCGCATTACCCACGCACCGACGGGGATTGTGGTCAGTTGCCAAAACGAAAAGAGCCAGATTCAAAACCGCCAGGCAGCCATGCGCGTGTTGGCGAGCCGGCTGTTGTTGCTGCAGCGTGAAGAAGAAGCAGCAAAAAAGAAAGAGCTCGCGGGAAACATCACCGCCAGTTGGGGTGACCAAATGCGCAGTTACGTTCTCGCCCCCTACCAAATGGTGAAGGACTTGCGCACCGACTACGAGGTGAACTCGCCTCAGGCTGTTTTTGACGGGGATCTCGACGGTTTTATCCGCGCAGGTATCCGCTGGCGCAAGAGTTCAGAGCGAGTGTCGTAGCGACTTTTCGCCTATTCGCGCACCTAGCCTGGTGACGCCATGATTCTTTTTGACCAGGTGTCCAAGGTGTATCGCGGGGCCTCACGCCCGGCTCTCTCCAACGTCTCGTTGGATGTCCAGCCTGGAGAGTTCGTGTTCTTGGTGGGCTCTTCGGGCTCGGGCAAGTCGACACTGCTACGACTGGTCTTGAAAGAGGAGCGCCCTAACTCGGGATCGGTACACGTTCTTGGCCAAGACCTTCGACGCATTCCCGCGCGAAAGGTGCCTATTTTCCGGCGCAACCTTGGTGTGGTGTTCCAAGACTTCCGCTTGCTGCCGCAAAAAACGGTCTTTGACAATGTCGCCTTCACCCTCCAAGTAATTGGCAAGAGCCAAGGATTCATTCACGAAGCGGTCCCGGACGTTCTGCAGACGGTGGGGCTGGCACAGAAAGCACAGTCTTACCCCCACGAACTCTCCGGTGGTGAGCAACAGCGCGTCGCCATCGCCCGCGCGGCGGTGAACAAGCCCGACATTTTGCTCGCCGACGAGCCCACAGGAAACCTCGACCCAGCGACCAGCGCCGGCATCATGAATGTGCTCTCACGAATCAACGCCTCCGGCACCACGGTGCTCATGGCGACCCACGATGCGGGAATTGTGAACCAGATGCAGCGACGCGTGGTGGAGATTTCGAAGGGTCGGATTGTGCGCGACGAGCGCCAGGGCGGCTACCAAACTTCGGCGATACCGCTGGGAGAAATGGACACGGCGCCCACCCCCATCCAGGACGCAAGTGACGCGCCCACCCCCATTACGAAGAACGCTGATTTGTCCGTTGACCCCGACGAGGTGCCCAGCTCCTTCCCCTGGGAGCTGCGGGCGTGAGACTGGGGTTCATCCTCCGCGAAGTAGGTACTGGCCTGGCGCGGAACGCGTCGATGGTGGTGTCGATCATCCTCGTCACTTTTATCTCGTTGACCTTCGTGGGTACCGCAGTGCTCCTCCAGGCGCAAATTCAGCAGATGCGCTCCTACTGGTTCGACCGCGCCCAAGTCGCGGTGTATTTGTGTACGGACTTCTCGACTCTGGGCGGTTGCGACCAGCAGGCGGCGACGGAGGATCAGATTCGGGCCGTGGAGTCGCAACTGACTTCCCCTGCGCTCGCCCCCTACATCCAGCGCTACGAGTTTGAAGACCGTGAGACGGCGTATAGCAACTTCCGCGAACAGTTCTCCGGTAGCGCCGTGGTGGATTTGGTGAGCCCCGAGTTCTTGCCCGAAACCTTCTGGGTCAGCTTGGTCGACCCCAGCCAAACGGAACTGATTTTTGAGGCGATGGCGGGCCTCGCCGGGGTCGAGAGTGTGGTCGACCAGCGCAGCTATCTCGATCAAATCTTCGCCCTGCTCAATGCCGGCAGTATCACCGCGGTGGCTGTTGCCGCGCTCATGCTGGTGGCCGCGGCACTGCTTATTTCGACGACGATTCGCCTCAGTGCGTTTTCCCGCAGGCGCGAGCTGGGCATTATGCGTCTGGTGGGTGCGTCCAACCGCTTTATCCAGACTCCCTTCATCCTTGAAGGTGTGGTCGCTGCTCTCGCAGGGGCGCTGCTGGCCAGTGGTGCGGTGTGGGCCATCGTGCACTATTTCGTGCGGGGGTACCTCGTGGAGGCGCTACCGACCACCGTGTTCATTAGCTACGACCAGGCCTATCAAGCGATGCCGATTCTGATTGGAACGGGTGTGGCACTGGCCGCACTTGCCTCCTGGGCTTCGATCAGCCGTTACCTGCGCGTCTAGTTCTTCGTCGAATCTTCGGCGAAATCTAGTTCGATTCCGGGGTCTTCGCCGATCACAATGGGTCCCGTGCGGGGGTCGCCAATCAGCGCGACCGAATCGAGGTGTTTGCTCACCACGCGATCCCAGCTGATCCGACGGGAGCGGAACGAAAAAACGGCGAGTTTCACGGCGTCTTCCGCCGCCCGGCCCACAAAAGCTCCGATCACGCCGAGGGGCGTGAAAAACCCGAGCACGATGGTGAGGGGCAGGCCAAAGAGGAAGGGCCCTGCGATGTCACCGATGATGATGCCCGTGGTGTCGTTACCGCTGGGAAGGACGGCGGCGTGCAGAAGCATGCGCACAATCACCGGCTGCATGGCGGCAGAAATCAGGACTCCGATCTGGGCGCTCTGCACGACCTCGGGGGAGAGCTCGGGGTAAAGGGCGGGCAAGGCGAGAGAGGAGAGCGCGAAAAGGGTGCCGAAAATCAGCGACGTGCCGACTCCGATGCGGAAAATGTAGCTCGTCCACTGAGTCACCAGATGCGGGTCTTCTTGACCCACGGCTTGACCCGCCAAGACAGTGATGGCGCTACTGAGGCCTAGGCTGCCGACAATAAAGACGGGGGCCACCGCACTGACCACTTGCACGGCGGCGAGGGGCCCGTCGCCGAGTTGTTGAACGACCACGTTGTAGAAGAAGTTTCCGGAGGTCCAGGCGAGGCTGGTGAGCGCGAGGGGAAGAGCGAGGGTGAGAATCGGCTTGAGAATCCGCATCCAATTCTTGGCACTCGATGGCAGGCGCCAATCGGCGATGTCAAAGAGCCAATAGGTCTGGAAGAGCAAAATGACCGCTTTGACGATGTGGCTCACCAGTGTCGCGATACCGGCGCCGACGACCCCGAAGGCGGGAATGGGACCCCAGCCGTAGACGAAAATAATCGCGAGCGGGGTGTTCACCACCACGCTGATAATCGTCGCCACCATCGGGCTGCGGGGATGATCGACACTGCGCAGCACTCCACCCAGAACCTGCCCGACGGTCACCGCGGGCAGCGACACCAAAATCAACGCGAGATACAAACTGCCCGCGGCAGTCACCGTTTCGGACGCTCCGGCGAAGCGGAGGATCGAGTCGGGGAAGAGCACAAACGGGATGCTGATGATCAGAGCGAGAGAGACCGCGAGAACAATCGCAGAGGACGTCGAGGTGTTCACCAGGTGACGGTGCCCACCACCATAGGCGCGCGCCACGACCACCCCCGCGGCCAAGCCGATGGCGTTGAGCGCAAACATGGGGATGAGGTTCAAGGCGTTCGCAAAACCCACCGCCGCCACGGCGGTGTCGCCCAACCCGCCGACAACAATCTGGTTGACCAGACCCAACCCCAGAATCAGCACAAATTCGAGGCCGACCGGTATGGCGATAGAGGCCACCTTTTTGCCCTGGCGGGGAGGCAAAGAAAGTCCTCGAGCGATGTTCATCTGCGTTGAGTCTAGGTGAGACACTCTCAACGCTTACCCGGTTTTGCCGCTACCTTCGTAGAGGCCGATAACCCCATGTCGAGAGAAGAAGGAGGTGAGTCGTGCCCAAAGAAAAAGGTGAAAATGTTGTCGCCACCAACCGCAAAGCGCGGCACGACTACCTCATTGAGGACACCCTCGAAGCAGGGCTGGTCCTCACCGGCACCGAGGTGAAGTCACTGCGCGCGGGGCGAGCTTCGCTCGTCGATGGCTACGCCACAATCGACCACGGTGAGGCGTGGTTGGAGGGCGTTCACATTCCCGAATACACCGCGGGGAACTGGACGAATCACCCTCCGCGGCGCAAACGCAAGCTGCTGATGCACAAGCGAGAAATCGCCAAGTTGGCGGGCCAAGTCTCACAAGGGGGATACACCCTGGTGCCGCTCAAGCTCTATTTCTTGGATGGCCGGGCGAAGGTAGAGCTCGCGCTGGCAAAAGGTAAACGCGAGTATGACAAGCGTCAGGCGCTTCGAGAGAAGCAGGATTCTCGTGAGGCGGAACGCGCGATGCGGGCAAAAAACCGCGGCGAATAGCCCTTTTCATGGCTTTTTCTGAGCCTTCCGCTGGGGCAGTGCAGGGTGTAAACTGGAGGACTGGCTCAGGCCAGATTGATAACTCAATAGGGATGACGTCTAGCTTCTAGACCATTCCGAATACGGGGATGATCGGTTTCGACATTGCTTGTGATTCGGAGAGAAGCGGGTCGAGGACACAGGGTTGTCTCGTAAACGCCCCCTGTAATCCAATAGGTGCCAATACAAAGCGCGCCGACTTCGCCCTCGCTGCCTAAGCGCTAGCGAGCCCGAAGTCCGTCAGGCCACGTGAGCCTTCAGCGTGGACCCTGGCGTCATGGAGAAGGCTTGCTGAGTGGGGGAGTGTCAGCTCCACTCGGGACTTTTTACTGATGCTGGGCCTGTCGTTCACGGTGCGTGTGCCGAATGAACGGGGTCGAGATACACGCGAACGCACGCTACACCCGTAGAAGACTCCGTTTGTGGGCAGTGGACGGGGGTTCAATTCCCCCCATCTCCACCACTTTTTAGGCTTTCAGCCACGCGGTTGCGTTGCCCGGAAGCTCATTGCCGTCGTGCTCCGCTGAGCAGATCAGCACTTCGCCTGCGGGCATCGCCACGGGCTCGTCACCGAAGTTCGTGATGACTTGCCAGCCATCGTTGCGCTCATAGTGCAACACCGAGTCGTCGGTGCGAATCCAGCGGAAGCTGTTGTCTCCCAACAACGTGTTCCGAAGCCCGATGGCTTCGCGATAGAGCTCCAGGGTGGACCCATCGACGCCGTCTTGAGCTTCGACCGAGTAGTCGCCAAACCACTGCGGCTGGGGCAGGTGAGAGCCGTTGGAGCCAAATCCGAACGAACTCCCGCTACGCGTCCAGGGCAGCGGAACGCGGCAGCCATCACGTGACTTTGACTTGTGGCCGTATCGCTCCCAGGTGGGGTCTTGCATGTCCTCATCGGGGATGTCGAGGACCTCGGGCAACCCAAGCTCTTCACCCTGGTAGATGTATGTCGAACCGGGCAGACCGAGGATGTGAAGTGTGCCCGCGAGGGCGCGGCGCAGGCCAAGTTCGACATCGACGTCGGGGTCGAACCGCTTGGTCTCGTACCACGCGCTCTGGTCGAGGCCGCGGGGGAACGCGAGCCTGGTCGCGTGGCGAATGATGTCGTGGTTGGAGAGCACCCAAGTGGAGGAGCTCCCCGACTCCCTCTCAAACTCGACATTTTGGTCGACCACCTTCTTGTAGTCCTCAGCACCCCACTCAGCGGCTACCAAGTCGAAATTAAAGACTTGGCCGAGGCTGTCGGGAGAGGCGTAGAGAAACTTCCTGCTGTGGGGAACCCACGACTCGGCGACCGCGATGCGCGGTGGGTCGTATTCGTTGAACACAGCCCGCCATTCGCGGTAAATCTCCTGCAAATCATCGCGGTCAAACAGTGGATCCGTCCCGTCTTCGGGAATCAAGTCGACGGTGTAACCCGAGCGAGAAGGTAGTGGGTCGAGGTTCTTGACCAGCGCGTGGGCGACGTCGACGCGGAAGCCATCGACTCCGCGGTCGCTCCAGAAGCGCAGAGTTTTTAAGAAGTCCTCGCGAATCTCGGGAAGATCCCAGTTGAGGTCGGGCTGTTCCTTCGCAAAGAGGTGCATGTACCACTGTCCGTCGGGAACCCGAGTCCAGGCGAGCGGGCTGAAGTGGCTCGCGAGGTCTGAGGGCGGCAGCTCCCCGTTCTCACCTCGGCCATCACGGAAGATGTAGCGATTGCGTGCGGGGGAGCCAGGTTCTGAAGCGAGGGCTTCTTGGAACCATGGGTGCTGGTCGGAGGTGTGGTTGGGGACGATGTCGACGATGACCCGAATGTTTCGCTCGTGGAATTCGTGAATGAGCTGGTCGAACTCCTCCAAGGTCCCGATTTTGGGGTCGACGTCGCGATAGTTGGCGACGTCGTAACCACCATCGGCTAGCTCCGAGGGGTAGAACGGCGACATCCATACGGCGTCCACGCCGAGACTCTTGAGATAGTCGGCGCGGCTAATGATCCCCTTTAGGTCGCCGATGCCATCACCATTGGCATCCGCGAATGAACGGGGGTAGACCTGATACACCACTGCGGTGCGCCACCAGTCGGCGGGGCCGGCGAGGAAGGTGCGGGAAGCCACTGTGCTCCTAAGCGTCGTTCTGTTGTTGCTCTAAAGTGATTCCGAAAGTCGTTATCGAATAGTGATGGCATGATTTGCGGAACCGGTTGCGAAGAATGATACTTTAGGTTTTGCAATGGTGCACGCTGGGTGCCCATTGCGCTACCTATCTCTGACAGAAGGAGTATCTCTATGAGGCACACCATTCGTCGTCGCTCCCTCGCGGGCGTGGCGGGACTGTCGGTAGCCGCATTCGTCCTCGCCGGTTGTGCTGGCGCTGCTGACGACGCTGCAACTGACGCTGGTGCAGACTCGGGTTCGACCGAGTCGTCTGACATGGCGGCAGGCTGTGAAGCCTACGCCGACTACATGGGCAACGAGGGCACTGAGGTGGAGATCTACACCACCATCATCGACCCCGAAGCTTCGCTGTTTATCGAGTCGTTCGGTGAGTTCGAAGAGTGCACCGGAATCGACATCGTCTGGAACGGTGACCAGTCCTTCGAAGAGCAGATTGCTGTTCGCGTCGAGGGTGGAACCGCTCCTGACCTCGCGATCTTCCCCCAGCCCGGTCTTTTGAAGTCCTTCCAGGCTGACCTTGTTCCCGCCAACGACGCCACTTCGGCCTCGGTGGACGAGAACTACACCGCTGACTGGAAGAACTACGGAACCGTTGACGGAACCTTCTACGGCACCCCGCTGGGCGCCAACGTGAAGTCCTTCGTCTGGTACTCGCCGAAGGTCTTCGCAGACAACGGCTGGGCAATCCCCACCACCTGGGATGAGTTGCTTACTCTCTCCGACGACATCGTCGCGAGCGACTTCGACGGCACCGCCTGGTGTGTCGGATTCGAGTCCGGTGTGGCCACCGGTTGGGCTGGTACCGACTGGATGGAAGACCTGATGCTCCGCTTCCAGGACGCAGCTACCTACGACCAGTGGACTGGCCAGGCCGAACCGCGCCTACCGTTCAACGACGCGAAGGTTGCTGAAGTTCTCGCTGAAGCCGAGAAGATCATCAAGAACGCTGACTACGTAGGCGACGTGCCTTCGATTGCGACCACCAGCTTCTCTGAGGCCGGTTTCGGAGTCGTTGACGGTTCCTGCGCGATGCACCGCCAGGCTTCGTTCCTCGGTGGAATCCTCGTCGGTGACGCCGGTGCAACCATTGTTGACCCGAGCGACACCGCCACTGAGGGTGGCATCTCCGTGTTCTACTTCCCCGGTGTGAGCGCCGACCAGACTCCTGCCCTCGGTGGTGGCGAGTTCGTGGCCGCGTTCCAGGACCGTCCGGAAGTTCACGCAGTGCAGCACTACATGACCACCCCTGAGTGGAACAACAAGAAGGCTGCC